>Ga0209537_1001037_pt1 | contig 32384 bp, 25 predicted proteins | sample BioPla4DNA1_FD_187698 | JGI IMG/M metagenome (GOLD analysis project Ga0209537, IMG submission 187698) | Biogas fermentation microbial communities from Germany - Plant 4 DNA1 (SPAdes) (version 2) | ecosystem: Engineered > Bioreactor > Anaerobic > Digestate | place: Bielefeld, North...
GCCCCTGCCCCCTCTGGACACCCATTTATGGCGGAAATAAGCCTATGGGGGGCGGTTTTTCCCGCCCCGAGATTATACCAGAGGGGACTCCCCCGTATCAACAGGCTTTCGCGGCATAAACGCTTATGTTTTTCAAGGTGCAAAAAATATCGTTTTAAAGAATTTCAAATTATTTAACTACCGAGGCATTTTACACACTATTTTGGACTTGACTATTTTCTTTTACTATATATCAAGCTAATCATTATGGCCAAAGTTACAGGAATTACTATACCTAAAACAATAAATACAAAATTGTATACTATGGTATTTCTTAATAGAATATACAAGCTTTTGGATTCAATTAAATAATTAAAGTTGTCAAATCCTACCCATTCGCTGTGAATAAGGTTGTATAGAAAACTCTTGCCAGGAAATATCTGGTACCTCTTAAAGGCAATAAATATACCAAACATTGGCAAAAAGCTAAATAATGTATACCATACAAAAGTCGGCATGGCTAATAAAGTGAGTTCCGTATCATCCCTTGTCCATCTTCTGCTCTTTGTTTTTTTTTACCATGTTATCCCTCATTTTCAATTCTCCATTCTACAAGAGTAATGACTCTTTTTATGGTTTTATTATTTTAACACCAGTTTATAATTTAATTAATATATTTTAACTATTTATTTTACATTTATTAATCATTGTTAGTTGTTTTTAATTAAAAATGAAGTTTTTTGCTATTAAATTACATTTTTACCTATGTATCACTATGTTTATTGAGACAAGTACATTTTAACATAGGCTATAATTATAGTCAATAATTTTAACATTTGTTAATTTGCATTGAAAGTAAAGAATAAATATGCTATAATAAATCAAAAATTCAGCAATTATGAATAAAATTGAATTGACAACTATCTTAACATCTTTTTTTATTAAAATAATGATTACTATAGTAACAGAAGTTAATTAAAAACGGGGGCGGGGGTATTATGGAAAAAATTACTATGCAGCATATAGCCGATATGCTTGGCATATCGCGTGTTACCGTATGGAAAGTGCTTAATAATCGACCTGGTGTATCAAAAAAACTTCGCGACAAAGTATTGTTAGCAGCAATAGAAACTGGATATATAAAAAATGGTGAAGGAGTTAAGCAGTTAACTGATGTAAATAACATTGCCGACACACAAAAAACTGTCTCTGTGGTCATCTCTAGAACAAATCCCAGTACATTTTGGTTTAACATTATCCACGCCCTTGCAAAGGAGTTGGATAAGTGTGGCATAAACTTAATGTATAATTATATTCCCTCTAACTACTATCAGGGATATACCCTTCCCGACGTTTTAAGTAATAGAAAAGTCGCGGGAATGATAATTATCAATGTCTACGATGATCAGCTTCTTTCCATGTTAAATGATTTAAATATCCCTAAGGTTTTCCTTGACGTTGCATCGGATTTTTCAATCGCCAAGATCACTGGAGATTTGATTATTTTAGAAGGCAGAAAAACTGTTAAAACAATAACCAATGAAATTATCAGCAAAGGCAGGACCGAAATCGGTTTTATTGGAGATATTCATTATGCATTAACAAACAAGGAACGATTCGAGGGATATGTGGCTGCAATGAAGGAAAATAATCTAGAGATACAAGAAAAATATTGTATGACTGGTAGAATTGGTATCTATTCATATTATGAAGAGATTTCTAGTTTTCTAGATTCCCTTGATAAATTACCCGAAGCTTTTGTTTGCGCTAGTGATTTTGTTGCCAATTATTTGATGCAGTATTTAACAGAGCACGGCTATAAAGTCCCAGAAGATATCGCTATATCCGGCTATGATGGCAATACCGAGTATGCTATGGTATCAGGTAAACTTACCACGGTAAATGTAGACACCCTGCATTTAGGAAAACGCTTAGCAAAACAATTGCTATACAGAATGGAATATCCCAAATCTCCTATAGAAATAACCCATATTCGGTCAGATATCGTCTGGGGAAAATCCACCGACTTTTAAATAAGCCAAACAAAAATAATGCCATATACCATGGATTTTATACTATGGTATATGGCTTTTTTAGCTCCAGATTTGTTTTAAGAGATGCTAAAGCTTTCATAGTCTTATAAGATTAATGCTACAAAACTTCTATAAGTTAATCATACATCTATATTTGCAAAATTTCATATCAGTTTCATTCATTATATTTAGCATCTTCTTTTTCGTAATATTCTTTAAGCTCCATATATGCTTTTGTAACTCTCTCTTCCAAACCTTCTTCATAAATATCACTATATAAGAAATGATTTACCCCAATCTCTTCTCTGTCTTCATTAGGAGAACCGTCTTCCTTGCGTGGTTTTTCCAATACAAAACTTATAGCATAAAAAGGAATATCTGCTTTATCAAAAATCTCTTTAAGATTCATTAAAATTTCACTTGCCTTTTTTATGGTAACTTCTTCGCTTTCTATATAAATAGTAATATGCCCTGCTGTTTTTGCTAGCTCTTTAACATCATAATCCTTATCAAGTTCTAAATCCTCTAAAACCAGCCCATAAACTGGCCTAATGGGGCCAATTTCCCTATCAGCTTCTTTAATTTCTATAGAACCAAAATCAATATGGCTATCATATGGAAAATCAGGAGAAGTAAGTACTTTGTCCACCATTGTGCGGTATTCCGAATCTATACGTTGCCAAGTATTCCAACCGCTTAAAACATGGCTTTCATATGAATCATAAAGAATTTTACCTGTCATAGAAATATCTAAACCAAAGTGAGTATCAATACTAGTCTGGGATTTAACCAAAGCATAATAAGAGCCGGTCTTAAAACTATAATTAACCTTTTCAATCTTCAAATCCAAATTGGGGTAATTTTTTTGGATATATTTTGATGCACTTTGTTTGGCAAGGGTCTTTGAAACAGGATTTCCAACCATGCCATTGGCAACAAAAAGCAATATGCCAATTAATATAATTGCTGTTATTCCAGCAATGATTTTAATTATCTTTTTCATAATCTACCTCTTTTCTAAATGCAAATTTGAGTAAAAATGCAATGACGATACCAAATAAAACCAGTCCACTATAGATACAGCTCAAAAATACAGGAGCAGACAACAAGTTAAAGACGCTATCAATAGTGTAAGAGCTATCAATAATAAAATTAATTAAAGTCCAAATATACGTAAGGCTAAAAAGAACAATGGGAAAGTAGAATGATTTTTTATCTAACACAAAATAAGCAATTCCTCCAACAAGAGGAAAAATAATAATGTTATAGAACATTCCTGGACCTTCGGAAAGGCCAATACCAATTAAGGTACCAATAATAACGGTTGCAAGTGCTGCAAAATATAGTCGCTTTTTAACTTTTTGAATCACTCGTTTATCATTCATTTCTGGAAGGGTATCATTGCCATTTTCATATTCATTCCTGCAGCATTGGCATTCACGAATGTGTTCTAATACCAATTTTCTACTCTCTTGGCTTGCAACATTGTCTTTTACCAATGGCATTAAATCAAGACACACCTGGCAAGAAATTTTAGTCATTGCTTAAACCCTCCTTTTCTAATATTGCCCTGATTTTTTTCTTTGTACGAAAATCTATTACCCTAGCTGAACTTTCTGATATATTATATTTCATAGCTATTTCATAAAAGGAATAACCTTGAATTCTCATAAGCACTATCCCTCTTTTTATATCATCTTCATTCTCTAATAGCATCATGATTTTATTTACCATAGTTTTATTTATAATAGACTTTTCAAGTTCTTCTCCCTGGCTCAAATACTCTCTAGCCAAACAATCGAAACTGATAGTATTTTTCTTTTTTCGTAAATACCCATACCATTTGTTTCGTGCAATAGAAAATAACCAAGTCTTAATGTCAGAGTTCCCTTTAAAATTATGTATGGATTTGATTGCAGCCAAAAATGTTTCTGATACTAAATCTTCAGAAAGGGTGGGATTATGGGTAAGACTAACAAGATATGCGTACACATCTTGCTTATGCTTCTCATAGATGTCTTTTATACAAAGCATAAAATCCCCCTTTCATAATATTAGTATCATATTTACCAGTTTTGTTACACTAATTCTTGAGCATTTTTCAAACCGCCGTCAAGCTCAATATACATGAAATAAATAGCAATATCAAACCTTATTACAAATCTTCTCATCAAAAGTAGTTAATAACACTATAACAAATAAAAATAATCAGAGTACATATAAGTAAAGTCTTACTACCCTTACTCCTTAACACAACTCAATTTAATTTCATAAATAAAAAGAAAAGAGCCTCCCCTATTACCTAGAAAGCTCTTTTTAACCTATGTTTACTTTAGAAATATGCAATGTACAGCTTGGCAATATGCAATCTATATAGACTATACCTTTTTATTGGATAACTGGTGCCATTAAAACCTTTCCTGTTCCACGATATACATTAACAAGCCCTTCTCCTGAAGCAGCTGAACCTATAAGGGTTTTTCCTGATCTTTCTACTGTAAATTTTAAACTACCAGACCAGGCAATAGCCATATTTCCATCAATTTTTAACTCATCATTAACCAACTCTACCTCTATTAATTCCTCTCTAGGCACATAAGATTCAAGAGCAACAACTCCATGACCAAAAAGCCCAAGATTAAAAAGACCCTCTCCACCTAATGTAGCAGAGGAAAGATTAGATCTCATAACGGCCTTGTGCTGTAGTTCTGATTCACAAGCTAAAAACAAACCATCTTCAACTACTATGGAACCATTCCATTTATCAACATCAATCAGCAGAATATGCTTATATGTTGGCTCTAATACAAGGATACCCGATCCTGTGTATTCAGGCTTTATGGCAGATTCTTTTGTAACAGAGCCTCTAAAGGATTTTTTTATAAGATCCCCTACCCCTTTAAGTCCTGTAGTAGCTTTAACATCACCAACCATCCACTGCATAGCTCCTGCCTGAACTGTAATGTTTGAAAGACTTACATCGCAAACTAATTGTCTCCTTCTAACATTCATTTGAGAAGCATAATAAGCACTTTGAGCTGTGGAATGGTTTACACTTAAGTCTCTCTTATATTCTATTACCTTAAAAGCTCCTAACTCTTCCACAACTCTTACATTGTCATTATCTTCAAAATTCCTTATTTTAAACATATGTCCATCCCCTTCTCTTTATTTAAATATAATATATTATATACAGATACTTCATAATTTTCATCCATATATCATACGGCTATTTTTATTTATTTTCCCTTATTCCTAAAATTTCATCTCCGTATACCTTATTTCATTAACCTTGATAAAACTTTATTTTCTACTTCGATGAATCTTATCTATTTTCTTTTGTTCATCTTGTAATCTTGAATACGAACCATGCACTAATCTTTTTTTTCCATCAGACACACCAATAATATAATACTGGAAAACCTTGAGCCATTGTTGAAAGGTTATATAAGCAGGACAATCAGTCATGCTAAATCCAACTTCCTTTGAAAGCCGCTTTAGTTGTTTGGGGCTAAAAATATATTTACATCTTTCTCTCATATTACCACTTCTTTTAAATATATAAGCAATAAAATCCCTATATAAATCAGCTTGGTTTTTATTTATAAGCGCCTTCTTTCGTTTGCTAATATGCAGTAATACACTATTGACACTAGGTATAGGCTTAAAATCAGTTGGTTTTAGTTTATAGATAATCTCCAAATCAAAATATGGCTTAAGAAGTAAGGAACGCATACTTTCTTTATTATAGGGGTTTCCAGCATATTTTCTTGCTGCCTCTTCTTGAATTATAAGATAGGCTTCTTCAGGCGGATTAGATGAAGATGTCAGCTTAGATAATATTGCTGCTGTTATATTATACGGAATACTGGAAAAGACCTTATATTTTCGTTTTTCCGGCAACCTAAACTCTAAAAAGTCACCATGCCTAATCTCAACATTTTCTATATTATAAAACATTTTATTAAGCTTTTTGTATAGATACGGATCGTACTCTATTGCACAAACCTTACTACACTTTTTAGCCAATTGTTTTGTAATAATACCTTTCCCTGGTCCAATTTCTATTACTGTATCCTCTTTTTGTATGTTGCTTTTTTCTATTAGCTGACCAACCAATTTATCATTATATAGAAAGTTTTGTGAGTTCTCTAATTTTTTCTTAATATCTTTATTTAACACAGAATCCACCATCCTTTTTTATCTTGATATGGATTCATGTGTAATGAACAATCATACTCAATATAAAATGAGTGTTTATAAAATTATTGTATTGGCATTATTACAAATACTCTCGACCTCCTTGCTATCATTCGCGAGTTAAATTGGGATATATCCAAAAATAAAAACTGTAAATGAACAAACAGTTCATCTACAGTTTGCATTTCTAAGTTATATATTTATAATTTTCAAAGCAAAGTAAAACTTTGCACCATGGGTGTGATGCATAGCAAAACAATACTAAAGGATGTAGCTATATGAATGTTCATTACAAGAATCCATTAATAAGGTACGTGAAATAGAACTAGTTCTGGACTAGTGTACCTTATCAAATATTTAATTGTCCTTACCTGACAATTAAATTGCGGAGTCTTATAAAAGAAACACCCATTTTGCAACCATCCTCCTAATTGTTGATAACATTTTATCATTGTCTAATACTTTTATCAATAAGTATTTTTAATCAAGGTTTTATCAGAATAACTCTTAAATTTTCCTGCTAATTTATTTAAAAGGTTATTAAGAATTTCATGTTCCAAGGTAATCCAATTATTAGCTAAATACTCAACTACACTCCAAAATTTTGCCAGTTTTATTCCTCGAATTAGTTTTTGCTCTGTAATAAGTTATTTACACCGCAATTTCCTGTACTTTGAAAACCCCATCAAAGCAATTATTACTGAAATTATCTGATCTTAAACCTATCTGACATCAAACCTAACAAAAAACCATGGTCAAAGGACATTTGAAATTCCTTGACTATGGTTTTTTACACGACTTTATTTACCCGAGAAACGAGTTTATTTTCTTTGATACGACTTTATTTGATTATCACAACAATTTTCTAGGTTTACATCTCCCTGCGCCCTTCCAATGCTTTTGAAATAGTTACCTGATCGGCATATTCCAAGTCTCCGCCCACTGGAAGACCATGAGCTATACGGGTAGTCTTAATGCCTATGGGCTTTAGCAGTTTAGATATATACACTGCGGTGGCCTCTCCTTCTATATTAGGGTTTGTGGCCATTATTACTTCCTTCAATCTATCGTCCTGCACTCTCTGTAACAATTCTTTTATACGAATATCGTCTGGGCCAATACCATCCATAGGAGAAATAGTGCCGTTTAATACGTGATACAGCCCTTTATATTCCCGTGTTCGCTCCATGGCCATAACATCCCGTACATCTTCGACAACACATATAATGGATGGATCTCTATTGGGATTTCTACATATGTTACATATCTCATCTTCGCTAATATTGCCACAGATATTGCAGTATTTTATATGTTCTTTTACTTCCTCAATAGCTTTTGCCAGGCTCTTTACATGTTCTTCAGGCATATTTATTATATGAAAAGCCAATCTCTGAGCTGTTTTATTACCTACTCCAGGTAATCTTGTTAATTCATTGATAAGGCGCGCAATGGGTTCAATATAATAGTTCATTTAATTTAGTTCATCCTTTCACAAGCTTAGAGATTACTAGAATAAGCCTGGAAGTCCCATACCTCCGGTAATCTTGCTCATTTCATTTTGTACCATTTCTTCTGCTTGCCTTAGCGCCTCATTTGCTGCCGCCATTATCAAATCCTGGAGCATCTCAACATCTTCTGGATCTACTACCCCTGGATCAATAGTAATCTCCACAATCTCCTTCTTACCATTTGCTACTACTGTAACAACGCCTCCTCCAGCAGACGCCTCTACAGTTTTTCCTTCTAACTCTTCCTGCATTTTTAACATTTGTTCCTGCATTTTTTTAGCCTGTCTCATTAGATTATTCATGTTCCCCATTCCTGGGAATCCGCCTCTTGCCATAATCAAATCCTCCTCTAATTATCAATTATTTTTCTTTTAATCATCTATAACTTCCACATATTCTTCTCCGAATATGTCGATAGCTTTCTGTACAATATCATCCTGAGCTTCATCTTCTACATTTTCTGGCGTCTCTGTAACTTCCAGTATATTATCATCAGATACAGAACTTGGCGCATCCTCTTGAGTATAACACTTTAACTTAAAATGTTTTCCTATAGCCTCAGCTAATAGATCTTCTATATACTTGATATTCTCTTCCTTTTCTATTGCTGCAACAAAGAAACCCTGACTATCGGGAAATATTAAATTCACTATATTTTTATTCTTGGCATCCAGATGAAGCTTGGTATCCCTTAACAAGGTATATATACCCATTCGATCTTTTTTAATAGTTTTTAGTATCTGAGTCCATACCTTGTCAATATCTATTTTGTCAGAAACTGCTTTTTCGGACTTTCTGTTCTTCTCTGTCTTATCTATCTCTTCACTTATCCCTGCCTTACCCTCATCTTTTTCATCTTTTGCTTCTTTCTTATGGGCTATTTCCTTTTTGTTGATATTTGCGATCTCTTGCTGTTCTTGTTTTATAATATCTTCATTATATTCTATTTTTTCATATATATCCCGTTGTACTACTTTTTCTCCAGGTTCCTCTGGTTTCTCATCCATGTTTTTTGTATTAATTACAGTATTTGGGCTAAGAGAAATTCCCTGTGCTATTTGCTTCTCAAGAACTGCAACTCGGTCCATAAGATCCTCTAAAGATTGTCCGTCTTGAGGTCTGCATATTTTTACCATGGCCATTTCTAGCATTACTCTGGGCTTGGTATTCCATTTTATATCCGCATCCAGCTCTGTCAGAATCTCAATGGCTCTAATTATTCTAGATTGATTCATCTTTGAAGCTTGATGCCTATACTGCTCTAGAGTGCTTTGAGAAACATCTATAAGCCCTGAAGGATCTTTGCAAATGTCAACTATAAGTAAATTGCGGAGGTGATTTATAAGATCCTTTATAAAGACCGAAATATCCCTACCTTCCTCCACCAAATTATCTATTTGGATTAAAAGTGAGGCAATATCTCCTTCCATTATATTATTTACTACTTGGAATAAAAATTCCCTGCTAGCAGTACCTAAAATATCCAGCACATCATTTTCACTTATATAGGAACCACAAAAGCTAATACATTGATCTAACAGGCTAATAGAGTCCCTCATACCCCCTTCTGACCAGCGGGCGATGGTTTCCAAAGCACTTTCTTCTGCCTCTACTCCCATTTTACTGGTAATAGCCTTTAATCTGTCTACTATCACATTAACGGTAATACGTCTAAAATCAAATCTTTGGCATCGAGATAGAACTGTAGAAGGAAGCCTATGGGGCTCAGTAGTAGCTAAAATAAAAACAATGTGATCCGGTGGCTCCTCCAAGGTTTTCAAAAAGGCATTGAAGGCCGAGGTAGAAAGCATGTGAACCTCATCAATGATATACACCCTGTATTTCCCTTCAGCTGGCGGATACTTAATCTTATCTCGGATCTCGCGTATATGTTCTACACCAGTACTGGATGCAGCGTCCATTTCAATGACATCCATGTTATTTTCAGAATCTAGGGTTTCACACACACTACAATGCCCACAGGGATTTCCATCATCGGGATCCAAGCAGTTAATGGCTTTGGCAAAAATCTTGGCAGTACTGGTCTTGCCCGTGCCTCTGGGACCACAAAAAAGATAGGCATGGGAAATTCTTCGGGAAGTTATTTGATTTTTTAGTACACGAATTACGTGATCCTGCCCTACTACTTGGTCAAAAGTATCCGGTCGCCATTCACGATATAGAGCAGTATATTCCATAGGATCACCGACTTTCAACTCTTTGTTCTTTATTAATCGCATTTATTATAACATAAAAGCTATTCAAGTGAAATGAAAAACCCCAAAATAAAATATAAGCCATGATAATTCATGGCTTATAAATTTACGCCGTGCACCTACCTTTGACAAAGTACTCACAGGCGGGAACCAAGTAGTTAACTCCGGTCAGGCACCCCTACGGCACACGAAAGTGTTCACTTACTGCTGCTTCCTTCCGGACCTGACAGGGTTCATGAATTTCCGTTGCGTAGGACCCAACCATCCTCATCACTTGCTTGGGCCATGACCCTACAAGCACTAGCCTAGGGTAGGAATTCGATCCTGCTATAGCGGATTGCAGGTTATAGGGCACCGCTACCTCCCCATCTAGCACGGCAAACTTATTAACTAATTTTATTATGCTTAACTCCAATAATATTATACAAAAAATAAATATTTTTATGATACTATGAACCTTTGAAATTGCTCATAATATAATAATGGAGTAGCAAGTATCATTCTACTATGCTTCCATGAGATTTTCAAGTGTTTTTTTATGGATGCCCTTCCAGGTAAGAATATTGACGATTTATTGGGAAAAATCTGTTAAAGAGTGCCAATTATAGTGTATAATTAAATTATAGACTTTATAAAAAAAGAGAGGTGTTGCAAATGGCAGTAGATAACACACTACATAATAATGAATATGGTAAAACCGTAATAGCCAATGAAGTAGTGGCAGTAATTGCAGGTTTGGCAGCTTCTGAGATTCCTGGAGTCGCTTCTATGTCCAGCGGATTTGTGGATGACATTACCTCAACCCTAGGCATGAAAAGCTCAAAAAGAGGTGTAAAAGTAGACCTTGTTGATGACGTAGCTAAAATTGGAATCAGTATTGTAGTGGAATATGGTGTAAAAATTCCTGAAGTAGCCGCTAATATCCGTTCTAACGTTATAGAAGCTGTAGAAAACATGACAGGTCTAACTGTAGAAGAAGTAAATGTTTATGTCCAAGGCGTACATTTAAACAAAGAAGCAAAGATATCCGATTAATAGTTATTATGGCTGCCCCTCATCATTTAATAGTTGAGGGGTCTTTTAATCTTTTATCCAGCATAGTATTTCGCTTGACTGTTTTGTTGTTGCCTACTGCTATAGCTACTGCTTTTTCGGTACCCACCATAACAAAAACATTTTTTGCACGGGTTATACAGGTATAGAGAAGATTGCGCTGCAGCATCATAAAGTGCTGGGTAGTGAAGGGGGCCACTACAATTTTGTATTCACTCCCTTGACTTTTGTGAACAGTTATAGCATAAGCCAGCATTATCTCATCTAGCTCACTACTGTCATAGGCTACTATGCTTCCATCAAAATCAATATAAACGCTTTTTTCTTCTAAATCTATATTGACAATTCTGCCAATATCCCCATTGAAAGTATTTTTATCATAGTTATTGCGAATCTGCATTACCTTATCCCCTACTTTATAAATACTTCCTCCGTATTTTATAAATCGGGTCTCCTTATTTAGGGTTTCCTGTAATATACGGTTCATATTAGCCGCTCCAGTAGCACCCCTTTGCATAGGACACAGGATCTGTATATCATCTATTGGATCTACCTTATAATAATTAGGTAGTCTCCTAGCACACAGCTCCTGAATCTGGTTGACTATTTCATCGGGATCTTCCCTTTTTATAAAGAAAAAATCCCGATTCTTTCTACCCCTCAACACTGGAAAAATACCTTGGTTTACTCTATGGGCATTGGTAATAATGGTGCTGTGTTGAGCTTGTCTAAAGATTTTGGTTAGCTTTACTACTTCCACCTGACCTGAATCTATAATGTCTGCCAATACATTCCCCGCGCCCACCGAAGGCAGCTGATCCACATCCCCTACCAATATTACTGTGGTTTCATTTTTTACAGCTTTTAGTAGATTATACATAAGTATTATGTCTACCATAGAGGTTTCATCTATGATAAGGACATGGCACTCTAGGGGATTATTTTCTATGTTCCTCATATATCCTTGAGGAGATTTATACTCTAGCATTCTGTGAATGGTCTTTGCTTCCCTGCCAGTAGTCTCACACATCCTTTTAGCAGCTCTGCCTGTTGGGGCAGCTAAATATATCCTAGCACCTATGCTCTCAAATACTTTAATAATACCTTGAATGGTAAAAGTTTTACCTGTTCCAGGGCCTCCTGTTAGTACCATAAATTTTGAAGATACTGCCTTTTTTATAGCCTCACGCTGAATTTCATCGTATTTGAATCCGTTTTTTCCTTCAATTTTATCAATAATAGCATCTACATCTTTTATTTTCCATGGTGCAGGTGTAGATGTAATCTCTTTAATTCTTCTGGCTACGCCCACCTCACTATGATAAAAAGGCGGCAGATATATGACATCTAGATCCCAAATCAAAGATCCATCCTCTACCATCATATCAATGCACTGCTCTATTTTATCCCTTTCTAAATCTAATGTTTTAACTGTCTCATCTATCAATTGATCTGGATTTGCAAAACAATGACCTTCATTTGATAGCTGATTTAGTATGTATAGGATGCCAGCACGGCATCTTTCCATAGAATTGGGATCAAAACCCAACTTTTGTGCTATTGAATCTGCTGTTTTAAAACCAATACCCCATATGTCTTCGGCTAGGCGATAGGGATTTTCTTTAACTATATCTAGGCTCTCATTTCCATAGGTCTTATAGATCTTTACCCCATGGGATGTGGAAACACCATGGGATTGAAGAAATAGCATAATATTCTTTACTTCCTTCTGCTCCTGCCATGCTTCTTTTATCATCTCAATTCTTTTAGGACCAATGCCTGGAACCTCCGACAGCCTCTCTGGTTCTTCTTCTATTATATTTATGGTATCTTTGCCAAAAACTTTTACAATCCTTTTGGCACTGACTGGCCCAATCCCTTTTATAAGGCCACTACCTAGATACTTCTCAATACCTGTTATGGTAGCAGGCAATCTTTCCTCATATCTACTGGCAACAAATTGTTTTCCATATCTACTGTCTACCTTCCATTCTCCTCTTAAAGAAACTATTGCACCTACATGTACAGCTGCCATATTGCCTACAACAGTTATCAAATCATGATATCCTTTACTCCTTAGCTTTATGACAGCATAGCCAGTTTCTTCATTAAAATATGTAATTCTTTCAACTACGCCACTTAAGTATTCCATACTATCCCCCTACCGCTTCCTTCTATCCCTTTGTATCCATGAATTGTAGCTCTTCTAATAATAGATTGTAATATATAATGCCTTCTAATCAAGGTCAATAATATATTCAATTTTACTTTTCAAGATCCTCCTTTTGGTATTTTTATTCTACCATTATACTATTATAGATTCACTATTTTAGCTTTTGTGCTACCTAATGAACCGTCAATAGCACATTATGACTAATTATAAAATGAACTATCAAAATAGGTTAGATTAGAGTTTTGACCCTAAAAGAGATAGATTTTTACTATCTCTTTTGTAGATTTTAATCTATTTATTACCCTTGACAAACTCTTGCAGCCTCTTCCGCAGCAGATGCAGCGTCTGGTCTATAAATATCTGCGCCAATGCTCTTGCAAAAGCTCTCAGTAACTGGAGCACCACCAACCATTATGGTGACCTGGTCCCTAATTCCTGCTGCCTTGGCAGCCTCAACTACATTTTGCATTTCAATCATGGTAGTGGTAAGAAGGGCAGAGCAAGCAATAATCTGAGCATTATTTTCTTTAGCTACCTCAACAAACTTCTCCGCTGGTACGTTAGTACCTAAATCTATCACCTCTAAGCCCCTGCCTTCCATCATCATCTTCACTAAGTTTTTGCCTATATCGTGAAGGTCACCTTTTACGGTACCTATTACTACTTTACCCTTGGATTCTACTCCGGTCTCAGTTAAGGCTGGCTTTAAAACATCCATTCCTGCATACATGGCTCTAGCAGCAATCAGCACTTCAGGTACATAGACCTGGTTGTTTTTAAACTTCTCGCCAATAACGGACATACCATCCAGCAAACCATCGTTTAGAATGGTTTTAGGATCCACACCCTCATCTAAAGCTTTTTGAACTAATTCCTTTACATTTTTTGCTCTTCCTTGTTGCAAATATGTAGAAATCTCATTTAACAGACTCATTGTTCTGCCTCCTTAAATTTATATTTCATCTAATGAATCTATATTTACCAGGGATTACTCCCCAAATATCACTCTTTTGGCAGTTTTTATTAAATCTATTATATTCGACTACAAAAAATAAGTAAATAGACTACCCATAAAGCAAAACTTTATGATACCTCTATTTTTTATGGTTTTGAAGTCTTCTTATATTTTTCATACTTCTTAACTATTAAAAACTCTTAAACATGGAAATACATACTATCTACATATTCATTTTGAAATTCTAAAATGGAAGATAACTCAATATATTCTGCCATGTCTTTTATAATGCTAGTCCTTTTATATTGCTCTAGGGACAATAAAGATAGCATGGCACCAGTACCTGCACTATTGCCTATAGCTATAATTCGATGCTGCAACTCTGCGGGTATTAAACCTATCCTAGCGGCATTTCCCTTATCAATATAGCTACCAAAACCACCCGCTAGATAAAGGTTAGCTATTTCCTTCACTTCTTTGCCCATTTTCTTAATAAGTACCTTTACACCAGCTGCAATTGCTGCCTTTGCCAGTTGAATTTCTCTTATATCCTTTTGGGTTATTACTATGGCCTCACCAGTGCCGCTGGATTTAGAGTCAACAATAATAAAGGCAGGTAGATGGTCAACTTCTGTTAGTCTATCAGCTAGTTTTAGTCCAATCTGTGATTCAATTTCATCTCTACCCAGTAGTCTACCTGTCTCATCTACTATGCCTGCATCCAATAATACAGCCAAGGCATCCACAATACCAGAGCCACAGATTCCAAGAGGCGGCTTATTATCAATAGTAGTGTATTTTAAATTACCATCATCCAATATAATGGTATTAATTGCACCACTTACTCCTCCCATTCCATGTCGGATATTAGCTCCTTCAAAGGCAGGACCAGCAGCAGTAGAACAGCATACTATCTTATCCCTGTTACCAAGCACTATTTCTCCGTTGGTACCAATGTCAATAATAAGGCTTAATTTTTGACTTTTATCCATTCCCGAAGCTAGAATTCCTGCTACTATATCAGCTCCAACATATCCCGAAATATGAGGTAATAAGAATACCCTAGAGGCAGTACCTAGTTTTAATCCCAGTTCATGGGCATCATATATCTGTGCTTGGGTAGTACCAGGAGTGAAGGGGGCAGCTGCAATATGGCGTGGATCTATACCCAGTAGAAGATGCCCCATAATGGTATTTCCAGCTATTGCAATATTATATATATGCTCTATAGAAATACAGTTCTTCTTGGCCAGCTTACTTATCAGTTGTGATAGTTGATTTATAATAGCCTCCCTTAATCTATTAAGGCCATCAGAACTTTCCATGGCATGCTGGATTCGTGAAATAACATCTCCTCCATAAGGTCTTTGAGCATTTAAATCTGATATTACATCCATCTGCTTACCAGTTGTTAGGTCCACTAAATAACATACTACAGTGGTAGTACCTATATCTATAGCTACTCCATAGGACTGCTTTGTTGTGTCGCCTTCTTCCACATCCAATATTCTATTGCTATCATAGGTAACTGTAACCTTAAACTCTGAATCTCTAAGGATCTGAGGAAGTTTTCTTAGTATAGAAATATTAATATAAGGGCTCTCTATTCCAATAGCCTGGGCCAGCCTCTTCAAATCGTCCCTTGGATTATCCACAGTGGGGACATCTAATTCAACATATTTTTTAGTTATACTAGGGGAAATATCCACAGAATATTCCAGGCCTGTAGATAATATCTGTGCTCCTTCCCCTTGTCCCTTGGTAGCTACCTGTACATCTCCTAGTATTCTTGTCATACAAGCTAAGCGATATCCAGCCTGTTTTTCCTTATGGGACAAATACTTTGATTCTAGATCAGAAATATCAGATACCTTACCTTTCAAAATCCTAACCTTACATTTTCCGCAGATGCCTTTACCACCACAGGGAGCCTCTATATAGACATTATTATGATGAAAGACATCCATAAGGATGCTGCCTGATTCACAGGTTACCCTTTTCTCAAGGTCATCTACTAAAATTGTTACCCTATATTTGTCCACTCCCTACATACCTTCCTTTCTAGCGTCCAGTATAGCCCACCTATAGCTCTAGCTGCTACAGTAACTTCCATTAATAATTTCTGAAAGGATACTTCTTTATCATATGGTAGCAAATCTCTTAAATCAATTTATTGAAAAAACCGATATTCTATTATAACAATTAGAATATCGGTTATAAATACCATATTAATATCCTCTAAGATACCGCACTCTCTAATACTTTCCCAATACTATCTCTTATTATTAAGTTAGCCCTATCATCATAGGCAGTAGATGATTTATTTATCAGGACTAACTTATCTCCTTCATAGTGGCTGATAAAGCTGGCTGCAGGATTAACCTCTAGTGAAGTCCCTCCCACAATCAACATGTCTGCATTCTTTATATAGTCTATTGCTTTCTCTACTATATCCGAATCTAATGGCTCCTCATATAGCACTACATCAGGTCTTATGATGCCATTACAACCACTACATATAGGCACTACAATCTCACTGTTTATAACCGCACTTAGAGGATATCTTTCTTCACAATCCATGCAGTAATTCCTATATATGGAACCATGTAGCTCCAACACATTTTTACTGCCTGCGGCCTGATGTAGTCCATCAATATTTTGAGTGATTACAGCTTTTAGTTTTCCCTGCTCTTCCAGCTTTGCAAGAGCTAAATGCGCACCATTGGGTTTCGCATCTAAATAGATCATCTTGGACTTATAGAGCCTATAAAATTCATCGGGGTATCTGATAAAGAAACTATGACTTAGCAGACGTTCCGGCGGATACGATTGTCCTTCCATAGTCTTGAATAAGCCTGCTTCACTTCTAAAATCAGGAATTCCGCTTTCAGTAGATACACCCGCACCCCCAAAAAATACAACCCGTTGGCTTTCATCAAGCATAGATTTTAATTTTGCTAGACTCATTCCCATCATCCTTTCAACAGCCTATAGGCCCAATACCCATGATGCTATTGAAAAATAAGCCAATAGAGCCAAGGCATCTACTATTGTGGTAATAAGGGGCCCAGCCATTATGGCAGGGTCTAGTCCTATCTTTTTTGCCAATATAGGTAAGGACCCACCTATTACTTTAGCCAAAATTACAGTAAACAGCATGCTTACGGACACCGTAGCGGCAATTATAGCAGATGCTTGTCTCATGATAATGATTCTAGCAAAATTTATTACAGCCAAACTTATTCCTACTAGTATGCTTACCTTCAGCTCTTTCCAAATGACTTTAAAAATATCACTTAATGAAATTTCATCTAGAGCCAATCCCCGGATAATTAAAGTGGCTGATTGAGCACCAGCATTTCCTCCTGTATCCATAATCATAGGGATAAAATAGGTAAGCACTACTACTGACTGCAAAACCTCTTCAAACCTTTGTATGATGGTACCAGTAAAAGTAGCAGATATCATTAGTACAAGAAGCCAAATCACACGGTGTTTGGCAAGTGCTGTCACCTTTGTCTTTAAATATTCCTCATCAGATGGCTGTATAGCTGCCATCTTGTGGAAGTCTTCAGTATTCTCCTCTTCAATTATATCTACAATATCATCAATAGTGATAATACCAACTAGACGCTCCTCATTATCCACCACAGGAACAGCTAATAAATCATATTTTCTAAAAATATTTGCTACTTGCTCTTGATCATCAAGGGTATGAACGGATATAAAGTTGGTCTCCATTATGTCTTTAAGAATGTCAGATGGATCACTAAGGATTAGTTTTCTAATGGGAATAATACCCTCTAGCTTTCTACTACTATCAATTACATAACATATATTAATTGTTTCCTTATCAACCCCATTTTTTCTAATACTTTCTAGGGCTTGATCTACTCTCATTTCCTTTTTCAAATCTACAAACTCAATAGTCATCAAACTGCCTGCGGAATAGTCGGGGTATTTTAATAATTGATTTATAAGCTTTCTCCGCTCTTCGCTAGTATTCCTTAGCACTTTTTTAACTACATTGGCAGGCATCTCCTCAATTAAATCCACAGTATCGTCCAAAAAAAGCTCGTCTATAATGCTTTTTATCTCCCGATCTGCTATGGATTCAATGATAAACTCCTGCTGTTCTTTGGAGAAATGGGAAAACACTTCCGCCGCCATATCTTTAGGAAGAAGTCTGAACAGAACCAATATCTTGTCATCATCCAGTTCTTCCAACCAGTAGGCAATATCTACAACATTCATTTGGCTGAGCCAATTTCTAGCTTCAGCCAGCCTACCTTGATGTATTAGACCTAAAATAAAATCTTGTATCATGGCACAACCCTCCTTGACAGGGCCATGCCTTTTATATTTTGATGGCCATGACCCTGTCCTTATTATTCACTTTTTGTAAGTTACATAAACTAGGCAAAGGCCCAGGATCCACCATCGTCACCAACTTTCCTTCTTTATAAAAGATAAAAAATGGGTCCCTCAACAAGCGAAAGACCCAAAAATATCTATCCATACCTTCCACTCGTTGAGTTTTAACTCTATACGGCCTAGGCCTATGGCCAGCCACATTAGGCTATACCTTAATTCGATAAAGCCTGTTGGCCCATTGGCGTCTCTCGACGTTTCTGGACAGTGGCATATATCCGTATAGTAGCCTCACCTAACGAAAATATTAAACTAAATACATTATATACCAACTTCTATATTTATTCAACCCATTTTCTGATTATTTCAAAATCAGATATTTTTATTGCCCGTAATAGGCGTTTGCACCATGCTTTCTCAAAAAATGCTTATCTAGTAGGGTTTGATCCATTGGTCCAATATTAGGATTAAGCATAAAGGTCCTTAAGGCCATTTTTGCTACTTCTTCTAAAACTACAGCATTATGCACCGCATCAGCTGCATCTTTTCCCCAAGAAAAAGGCCCATGCATATTGACCAGCACTGCGGGGATTTCCATGGGATTTATATTAGCAAAAGTCTCTACAATTACATTGCCTGTTTCCTTCTCATATTCCCCTTCTATTTCCTCTTTGGTCATCTTTCTGGTGCAGGGAATTTCGCCATAGAAATAATCTCCATGAGTGGTACCCAGAGCCGGGATTCCTCTTCCTGCCTGAGCGAAGCTGGTTGCCCAAGATGAATGAGTGTGGACCACTCCTCCTATTTCCTTGAAATTATTATAGAGAACCAAATGAGTTGCAGTGTCAGATGATGGTTTTAAGTCTCCCTCCACCTTATTACCCTCTAGATCAAGCACCACCATATGTTCTGGTTTTAGTTCTGGATAAGGTACTCCGCTGGGCTTTATGACTACAAGCCCTTTATCCCTATCAATACCGCTAACATTACCCCATGTAAAGGTAACAAGACCATACTTGGGAAGATCCATATTGGCCTTCCATACTTGTTCCTTTAAATCTTTAAGCATTCTATCACTCCCCATATATTATTCTTTACTTTCCTGTTTCTTTATAACCTTTAGACGTTTCATTACATCATTTACGCCCCTACCAAAGTAGTCATGCAAGATTTTATACTCAGCATATAGCTTATTATATGCTTCTACATTCTTTGGGATAGGTCTATACACTATGTCCTTTAGTCTAGCCATTTCCTTAGCTGCATCAACTATAGAATCGTAGCCCCCTCTTCCCTTACCGGCCGCTACTGCTCCAAACATAGCTGAACCCAAAGCTGGAGTTTGTGACGATGCTGATATTCTAATCTCTCTATTGGTCACATCAGCATATATCTGCATAAGGAAAGGATTCTTATGGGCAATACCTCCTGCAGCATATAGCTCCTTAATGGGAACGCCACTTTCCTCAAAGGTATCTATAATCATACGTGTTCCGTAAGCTGTGGCCTCAATAAGAGCCCTATATATCTCTTCCGGCTTTGTCAGTAGGGTACACCCTATAATCATACCTGTTAAATCAGCATCAATAAGCACAGAACGGTTACCATTCCACCAGTCAAGAGCTATAAGCCCGCTTTCACCCACTGCCAATTTCTTAGCTTTTTGACTTAATAAGTCGTGAATGCTTATATCCTTGGCCTCAGCTTCCTTATAATAGCTGCCCGGCACACCGTTATTTATATACCACTCAAAATGGTCTCCCACACAGCATTGACCAGCCTCATAGCCAAAGAAGCCTGGAATAATTCCGTCCTCTACCACTCCGCATATCCCTGGAACCTTTCTTTCTTCCCTACCCAATACCATATGGCAGGTTGAGGTTCCCATAATCATCAGCATTTTTCCTTCATCTACTATACCTACTGCCGGCACAGACACATGGGCATCTACATTCCCTACTGCTACAGCAGTTCCAGGCTTTAGACCCGTAAGCTGAGCCGCCTTTTCAGTAACCTCTCCAGCCTTTGTTCCTATAGGATATATATCTCTACTTAGCTTATCACCTACAACATTTTCTAATCTGGGATCTAATGCCTTAAAAAACTCATTGCTTGGATAACCCTTTTGTTTGCTCCATATAGCCTTATACCCTGCAGCGCAACTGCTCCTCTTCTCTTGTCCCGTAAGCTGCATAACCACCCAGTCAGTGGCCTCTATAAACTTTGCAGCCCTTTGATACAACTCTGGTGCTTCATTTAATGTTTGCCATATCTTTGGAAAAAGCCATTCTGAAGATATCTTACCTCCATACCGCTCCAGAAACTCCTCTCCTCTTTCCTGGGCTATGACATTTAGTTTGTTGGCCTCTTCTTGAGCAGCGTGGTGCTTCCACAGCTTTACATAGGCATGAGGGTTAGACTTATATTCTTCATACATACATAATGGGGTCCCTTCAGCATCCACTGGGAGTAAAGTACAAGCAGTAAAATCAATTCCTATGCCTATAACATTCTCTGCTCCTACTTTTGATTCATTTAGCACCGCAGGAATGGTCTCGGCTAGCACCTCTAAATAGTCCTGGGGGTGCTGCAGTGCCCAGTCATGCTCTAGACGAGTCGTGCCATCAGGCAAATATTCATCCATAACCCCATGAGAATATTCCTTGACCGCTGTTGCTACTTCTCTCCCTGTGCCCACTTCTACCAATACAGCCCTTCCCGATTGGGTACCAAAATCTACACCAATAGTAAACTTTTTACCCACTCCATAACTCCCCTTTTATTTGTACTCTTTGGTGCTACCCCTTATTATTAGCTCTGGCTCCATCTTAATTTTATCTTTGCCCTTGCCACCATTTATCTTATTTATTAGGCTTTCAGCCACTATCCTGCCTAATTTTTTCTGAGGATGGGCCACTGTAGTCAATTTCACCTCAGATACAACAGCCAGCTGAGAATCATCGAAACTCACCAGTGAAATGTCCTCAGGTATCTTCATTCCCTTTTTTCTAATTATATTCATGACCTTTAGTGCTACCTGATCATTGTAGCATACTATAGCGGAACATCTTTTTGTGAGTTCTCTAAACATTTTTTTGTCGAACTTTATAAACTCTTCCCTTTTATCATCAGTATCAAACCACAGAACATTTAAATCCTTTAAATCTATTTTAGCCTCATGAAGTGCCATTTGATATCCCTTAAAACGATAGTGTCCTTGAATATCGTCTATCTTAAATATTCCTCCAATTCTTTTGTGTCCTAAATCAATTAAGTGGCGTGCTGCTATATAACCAGCTTTTATATCGTCTACTACCACATAAGGGCAATCCAGCTCCTTATAGCAGCCATGGATAAAGAACATGGGGATATCCTTTTCAATTATCTGCCTATATAGGTCTAGGTTAGGGTTGGGCAGGGCACTTTTGGTAGGTTCTACAATAACACCATGGATATCAGCCCTGATAAAATTTTCAAGGCACATCCTTTCCTTATCATGGTGATTGTAACTGCACCCAAGTACCATATTGTACCCTGCCTTGGACAAGACTTCATCAATTCCCAATATGATGGATGGGAATATATAATCATTAAGATAGGTGGTCATTACCCCTATAGTCTTAATTTTATTGGATTTTCGCCTTATCCTATCCCCTACAAAAGTACCCTTACCATGAACCTTATACAGCCATCCTTCACTGGCCAACTGACTAATAGCCTGTCTCACTGTATGCCGGCTGACCTTGAATTTTTGGGCCAGCTCATTTTCCGACCAAATCTTATCTCCAGGCTCTAGCTTTTCTAGACCTATGGTTTCTATAATATATTCTTTTAGTATCTGATATTTAGGTTTTTGGCTTTCTTTCTTATCCAAAGGGATTCTCATCCTTGTACAACATGGAAGCTGGTTGATTGAAGGAAACATCCTCAACACCCAACATCTTCATAGCAGCAAACAGCACCTTGCCTACATGCTTAAAGGCTAAACCTGCATGATGGGGGTATCTCTTAGCTATAAGTACGTGACGATAGAATCTCGCCATCTCCTTTACAGCAATTACTCCAATACCTCCAAAAGATTTTGGATCCACATCAATGACTTCCCCTTGTGCAACGTAGCTTCTTAATGTAGTATCAGCTGTGCTTTGCAGCCTAAACAGAGTAATCTCACCAGGTTTTATGGTGCCCTCTAGAGTACCTCTTGTAATGTTAGGCTCCTTATCAGGCTCCAATAAGCTATGCATAATACGCTGATACTTCATCTCAGCGTCCTTTAGACATGCCTTAGGAGTATTTCCACAATGGAATCCCATAAACAGGTCTGTCAGCTTATAGTCGCCAAATAATTCCCTATTTTCATCATACATGTCCTGAGGAACAGTATTGTTTATATCCAGTAGGGTTGCTGGTTTGTTTGTAGCACAGGTAATAATGTATTCGCTTACAGCCCCATATATGTCAGTTTCACAAGCAACAGGTATTCCTCTTGCTGCTAATCTTGAGTTTACATAACAGGGAACAAACCCAAACTGGGTCTGGAAAGCAGGCCAGCATTTGTTAGCAAATATAGCATATTGAGATGCGCCTATATTTTCCTCCATCCAATCTAGCAGAGTTAGCTCATACTGGGCAAGTTTTGGCAAAATCCCAGGATATCCATTACCTTCTCCTAGTTCCTCTTCCATATCCTTTACCACATCAGGAATTCTAGGATCATCAGCATGGTTGTTAAAAGCCTCAAATAGATCTAACTCAGAATTCTCCATAATCTCTATTCCTAAATCAAATAGAGGTTTGATGGGTGCATTGCATGCCAAGAAGTCTTGTGGTCTTGGTCCAAAGCTAAATACTTTCAGTCCTTTTAGGCCAAGAATGACCCTTGCTATATCCTCAAAGTCTAGAATCATATCTGCTATATCCTGAGCTGTGCCCACAGGATATTCAGGGATGTATGGACTTAGCTTTCTTAGTCCTAAGCTGTAAGAAGCGTTGAGCATTCCACAATAAGCATCTCCACGGCCAGCTATTAGATTGTCCTGAGTCTCCTCAGCTGCTGCAACCACCATGGCTGGTCCACCAAATTTTTGAATCAGCATGGTCTCTGGTCCTTCAGGTCCAAAGTTGCCTAAATAAAGCACCAAGGCATTTACATCTGCTGCTCTTAATTCTTCTAATGCTTTAAGTACATCCTTTTCATTTTCTACCGTTGTTTGAACTTCAAAGATGTCTATATTCTTGTCTGTACAAGCTTTTACAACGGCTTTTCTTCTTTTCTCACTAAGTTCTATGGGAAAGCAGTCTCTACTTACGGCCACAATCCCCAGTTTTACACTTGGAATGTTAATCATATGTATTAGCCCCCTTACATATATTAATTGTATAATTTCTACCAAAAACAATTATATCACAGGGAACTTGTACGTACAAGCTACCTGTGATATTTATAAGTTGATTTTTTATAGCTCAATTTTTATAAAGTTTCTCTTGCCCACCTGGACAATATCCTGGGTTTTTAGAGAAGAGATTTTTATATCATTGACCTTTTCTCCATTTACCTTTACAGCACCTTGACTTATTAATCTCCTGGCTTGACTAGTGCTGGGAGCCATGCCTGCTTCAACAATTAGTCTAGCCATATCTACCCCATCTTCAGAGATTATATTTTCAGGAACTTTAAAGGATGGAATATCCTCTGGCACTCCTCCTTTTTGGAATACCGCCTTAAACTGCTCTTCCGCCTTTATTGCTGCTTCTTCGCCGTGATATAAGGTAGTGATTTCTCTAGCCAATCTCATCTTGGCATCCCTTGGATGGTAAGTTCCATCCTCCAAAGAAGTTTTTATTTTTTCTATTTCATCGGGATGAATATCAGTAGCTAGCTCATAGTACTTAATCATTAACTCGTCAGGTATGGACATAACCTTACCATACATCTGGTCTGGCTCTTCATAGATACCAATGTAGTTGCCCAGACTCTTGCTCATCTTTTCCACACCATCGGTTCCTTCCAAGAGGGGCATTAACAAGGCCACCTGACTTTCTTGTCCATAATCTTTTTGTATAGTCCTCCCCATAAGGAGATTGAACCTTTGATCAGTACCTCCCAGTTCTATATCAGCTTTTATTGCCACTGAATCATAGCCCTGCATTAAGGGGTAAAAGAATTCGTGGATTCCTATACTCTGTTGATTTTCAAATCTATTTTTAAAATCTTCCCGCTCCAGCATCCTAGCTACAGTGTGTTTAGCCGCTAATTCAATGACATCAGTGAATTTAAGCTCTCCCAGCCACTCACTGTTAAAGCGAACTTCTGTCTTGGCCTTATCAATAATCTTGAAGATTTGATCTTGATAGGTACGGGCATTTTCTAATACTTCTTCCCTACTAAGGGGTGGTCTTGTCTTTGATCTACCAGTAGGATCCCCTATCATGGCGGTAAAATCACCAATGATAATTACGGCTTTATGCCCTAAATCCTGCATCTGCTTAATTTTTCTTAGCACTACGGCATGCCCTAAATGAATATCTGGAGCTGTAGGATCCAGCCCTAGCTTTACTGTAAGGGGCCTACCCTCCTTTTGAGCTTTGGCAAGCTTACTCTTTAGCTCCTCTACGTCTATTATTTCGTCTGCTCCTTTGGAAATAATTTTAATCTGTTCTTCAATGGGTACCATCTTTACTCCTCCTTTTTAAGCTTTATTAACTTTATTAGCTTTGTTAAACAATAACTCACAAAAACAAAAACTCTCGCCCTCTGAACTAACAGAGGACGAGAGTAAATTCCCGTGTTACCACCTCAATTTATTGATGCCTCGCAGCATCAACCTCATCAGGTACAAGGACACAAGGATTTAACCTTGGCTTTTATACCTTAGCACGATAACGAGTGCGGGTGTCGGTTACAGCCTACTCAATCTATAAGATATAGATCTTTCAGTGTACAGCTCAGAGATGTATTCAAAGTGCTGTTCCTTGCCCCTCTCACCAACCGGGAACTCTCTTTAAGGCCTAGGCACTTTTACTCCTTCTCCTCATTGCTTTTTTTGCTATGAAATTTGTTATGTTATTATATATCATTATCTAGGAATTCGTCAACTGTATTTTTGCTTACCAAGCCTAGATAGATGTTTATTCCATGCACAAAACAGTGCTTACATCTGCCATATATGGGAAACATACTGCAGGAAGATCTGATAAGGGCAGTACTTCTTCAGGTAAGTTAATATTTAAGACTTCCCTCATAAATTTCTGTCTAGCCTTCATACGCTCATAGCAGGAAGGGGAAATCTCCTTAATTTCACTTCTAAGTTTTTCATCAGCAACTACAAATCCGTCCTCAACATGAACTACCAAATATGGCTCTTTATGCATTGCTGTATAATCACACTGCACTCCCATCCCTGAGCGGATTACAGTTTTAGAGCCCTTATTAAATGGTGTATTGGGCCATTCATCGGTATGAATCAAGTGACCTGGATTGAGAGCAATGCCAAATTTTTTAATACCCCCTGGCTCACCGCCTCCTAATACTCTATCAACTACATCATATATATCTCCGCAGGTGTTGCCCAACTTAAAATTCTCATAATAGGCCACTATTGAAGCAAAGTAAGTATGGAAAAATTCCTGTCTAAGCTTTCTCTGTTCCTCTGTCAAATCCTCTGGTTTGTTAATATAAAACCCTGCCTTGTGTACTGTGCTTCCCCTATGAGCCATGCCTACGCATACACTATCACCTATCTTTAGCTTCTGATGATAGGTTGGGCTTGCTATTCCATAGGATGTATTTGTATCCCCAAAATTAACATTTGCATGGAAGCATATTGGCTCTCCATCAAGGTTTAGAAACTCAGATGCTTCTATCTCAGTCACGCCTTCTTTTAAGTTCTTTAATACGTTATAAACCTTTCTAGAAGCCTTTGTTCCGTTTAACTCAAAGTTAACGATCTCTTTAGCGGACAAAGTGGTGCGTAGCCCATAATCATTATGGCTAAAAATATCTGTAGCATTGTCTATGTTTTCCCTTTTTACAATTTGGCATAAGGTTTCAACAATATAGTTGGGTACATCCAGAATGCTGTTTTTTAATGTGTGTTTGGAGCTGTCATAATACTTCCAGCCTACTAGGCCTATCTTTGAATCCTCATTAATTCCACAGCCCTTGAAAATATCTAATAGGGTTTGGTGGTTATACTCTGGCTGACCCATGAGGCTAAAGGGGTTATATAAAATAAGTTCTATATCAAAGTCAATCTTGTTTGCATATGCATAGCATTCGTTACCTAATATAAACTTTGGGGTTTTACCTTTTTCCAGTATCAATAGGACTTCTTCAAATCTTGGATCTATCCCTGTCAAATAATGGACATTAGAAAAATGCTCCCTATCACCATATACTATTACATGACTATAGCCTCTTTCCTCACTAAATTTATAAACCGCGTTAATTCTTTCCTCATAGTCCTTCCTTGTATACTCTGGTACTTCGTCGTACTTAATGGGAATAGGGTTTTCTACCAGATTAATTGCCACCTTTTTTTCTACAACTTTTCTAGCCAAACTTATCATCTCCTTTTCTTGATTTTGCATTATAGTCCATTAACTCTAACAGTAAATAAGTCAGGTCATGACTTAATAATGACTGATATTTAGAAGATTTATTTTATAACTTGACCTGTTCTTCTATCTATAGTCAAGGCCACAACGATAACGAATATAATACCCTTAATTAACTGCTGTACATAAGAATCATAACCAAGCATTACTAGTCCATTGTTGAGAATACAGTAAATAAGAGTACCAATAATGATATTATAGAAACGGACTTTAGCGCCCCCTGATATAGGGAAGCCCCCTAATACTAAAGCAATTAGAATCTGGGTCTCCAACTGACTTCCTGCTGTAGCAGTAATGGATCCGACTTTTATTACGTTTAGAAAAGCAGCAAAACCAGTGATGGCTCCGGCAATTACAAATACTAGAAATTTCATAAGTTCAACTCGGACACCAGAGAAAAGGGCCCCTTTCTCGCCGGCACCAATGGCCTTTAAGGTGATACCAAACTTGGTAAAATTAAATACTATATAGGCTGCCACCAGTACTAAAACTGTAAGTAAAACTTTTATCCATGTGACGTTATATTTAGTTATACTAATTACGGCAGCAACAGGCGAATCCGTTGTGAAATATGCACATAAACCTCTAAATAAGTACATAGTACAAATGGTTACAATAAAAGATGGGATCCTAAACTTGACATGGAAGAAGCCGTTCACAGCACCAATACATGCGCCTGTAACAATACCGGCTAAAATGGCTAATGGAATGTTGTAAAAGGATAAATAACTTACTACTATAGATGAAAGACCAAGAATGGACCCTTGAGAAAAATCTATTCCCCCAACGGTCATTACCATAAAAACTCCCACACAAGCAATCATTAGAACATAAACCTGACTTAGTATCAAATTGATGCTATTAGCTTCCACAATTCTCATATTTGTTAGAATTGAAAATATAACAATAATGGCAATAAGCCCTAAAGGTGGTAATAAAGCGTTTATACCATACTTGGGCATAAAATCGCTGAACGAGTGTTTGTCCTCTTTTTGTTTTATATCCTCTTGTAACGTAGGTTCCAACATTTAGTTAACCTCCTAATCAAATCATGGTCTTTATAAGATCCTCTTCACTAAGTTCTGGATCCCTCATAAATTCTGCACTAATTTTGCCATCTTTCATGATGATAATACGGTCGCTCATACCTAAAAGTTCTTGTATTTCTTCTGAAATCATAATGATGGATTTTCCTTTACGCCTCAAATCATCCATCAATGCATAAATATCGGCCTTTACCTTAACATCTATCCCCCGTGTGGGACTGTCTAAGATGATAATATCTGAATCCTTACCCAGCCAACGTGCAAGGACAACCTTTTGCTTATTACCTCCAGATAGCTCAAATACAAATTGATCTATATTGGCCATCCTAACGCTCATCATGTTGGCAAATTTCTCCGCGAATTGTTTTAGCTTTTTGCTCCACAGCATTCCCCTCTCAGCTAAATCACTAACGGAAGGTAAGCAAATATTATTACGAATGGTTTCATTAGAGACCAGGGATTCGTTGTCACGGTCTTTAGAAGTGTAAGCCATATTGTTTTTAATTGCTACGGGTATTGAATCAATGTTAGTGCCATCTGCTAGCATAACCTGTCCCTCTCTGTTGTAAACCGCACCAAAAATAGCCTTGCCTAGCTCATGCATACCACAATCGCTAAGACCCCCAAAACCAAGGATCTCACCTTTATGAAGATTAAAACTTATATTCTCTATCTGACCAGGAATGGAAACATTCTCTACAGACAGCACTACCTCATGGGATATAGGTTCACCATAATCAGTTCGATAATATTTACTACCTAGCTCACGGCCAACCATCAATAGTTTTAAATCATCTTCAGTAACCTCACTACTTTTTACCGTATCAATTAACTCTCCATCACGTAATACTGAAATGGTATCGCAGTGTTCAATTACCTCAGAAAGATCATGGGATATGAAAATGACAGTATTCCCCTCTTCCTTGATGCGCTTCATATGTTTATAAAGCTCCTCACGACCATGTTGACTCAGGGCAGTCGTTGTTTCATCAATTACTAGAATCTTAGGATTAAAATAAGTAGCCTTAACTACCTCAATAAGTTTTCTATCCTCGAATGTATAGTGATCAACCATAGAAGTGGCATTGATGTGATAAAAACCATATTCATTGAGTAATCTTTCTGCTTCACGATTCATGGCCGCGGTATTCTTGATCCCATATTGAACAAATTTAGATTCATGTCCTAAAAATATGTTCTCTGCCACGGTAAGACCTGATAGAGTACCCATCTCTTGAACTATAATAGATATTCCGTTGAGATTAGCCTCTACTTGGTTTTTTATATTTAACTCTTTTCCTTCAAGAATAAATTTTCCCTCATCCAGAGGATAAATTCCACACAACATGGAAACAAAGGTTGATTTCCCTGAACCATTTTCTCCAATCAATCCTCTGATTTCTCCCTTATTAAAGGTCAAAGAAACCTTATTTACAGCTTGAGTTATACCAAATGCTTTACTAACATTTTGGGCTTCTAATATTATCTCCGCCATGTTCTTCCTCCTTGTTCTGTGTTTTGCAACAATTCTCCATTATTATCAATGTTGCACAAAAGTTACTTAACAACGGCGCCTCTAGGGGCTCTGGCGGTGGAAGCAACTATTATAAGTAATGCTGCTCCAGTTATAACGTTCTGGATAGTGGTTGGAGCACCCAATGCTACAAATCCGTTAAATATGATAGAAATAATCATTTCACCTATAATAATGGCAATAACTGGTGAACAATACTTCCTAAATGCAACTCCAAAAAAACAACCCATCAAAGGAGTAAAGTTACGTGCCATAGAGCTCATACCTGTGACTGCTGTCATAGAAGTACCATAACTAACGGCAAGAATAGCCATCACTCCTACAAAAAAGTGTAGCAGTACGAATCCAAGAATCTTGTATCTATTTACATTGATACCCATGTTTTCTGCCATTCGTTCATTGCTTCCAATAGCATAGCAATAGGTACCAATCTTGGTATATTTCAATATTAGCCCTGCAAGCACAAAAACAATTAATGCTAAAAGAATATTGCCAGGAGCCTTGGCAAATCCCCGTAAGGCAGGGTCTAGAGTCTGTTTCTGTCCCTGGGCAACAAAATAGGCTAAACTCTCATAAATGAGCATCAAGCCTACAGTCACAATCATAGATGGTATCTTAAGTCTTACATATAAAAATCCATTTATAAAGCCAATAAGTGCTCCACATACCAAACAGCCTATCAGCAAACCTGCATAACCAAAATGTTTAGATAGAACAACTCCTACAATGGATGAAAGTACAACATTAGCACCTATACTAAAATCGAATAAACCCATGATAACGATAAAATAAAAACCACATGCTCCTACTGAATAGATAATACTAGACTGGAAATAGTAAGACATGTTATTTAGACTTCCAAAATTTTCTGGAGATAATATCCTAAATATTGACCAGAAAAGAAAAGCAAGAAAGAGTAATAAAAAGACTCCATAATAACTGGCAAATCTCTTATCTGTCTTTAGTTCCTGAAACCTATGTATTAAATTCATAAGCATCTTTCCTTATCTTATATTTTTGTATAGATAGGGTTTTAGATTGCTAAGGAATGAGCAATCTAAAACCCATAGATTAATAAACAATCTATATTTTAATGAACTGTATATTATTCTCCACGGCGTGATTTCACTTCTTCTATAGATAGAGCCTCTGCTGATTTTTTCAATTCTTCAAAGGAGTACTTAGACATCTCAATTAGCTCTTCCTCATTATAGGGTAATTGCTCCACAAAATATTTATCATATTCAGCGTACTCTTCAGGGGATGATATGTAGATATAAGGGAAGAGTATTTCATAAAAACCGTCGGTAGGAACTTCATAGTTTCCTACTACAGCATTATAAACTAGCATAAAAGCATACAATGGATCACAGAAATGACCACCAGACTCAACTGCTATAGCACCTTTTTTGAGTTGTTCTTCTAGATCTGGCAAGAAGTCTGTGGATGCTACATTAATTTTTCCTGTCAAACCTAGACCTTCAATAGCTGAAATAGCACCAACTAAAGGATCTCCACCTCCACCGGATACAATCAATGCATCCGCATCAGGATTGGCAGAAAGGATGGCTTCGGCAGTTGCTCTTCCAGTATCAGAAGTGGTTCCACCGTACTGAGGTTCCAGTAAAACAGCTTGATCATCTGGATTAGCTTCATTCCAAGCCTCTACACCCTTTTTATAACCTTCCCATCTTGCTAAGAAAGTAGAGTCACCAGGCTCCCAACCTTGAAGAGCAATAACACGGCTACCTTTTTCACAGAGGATCTGAGCTAGGGTATAACCGTTCTGGATTTCGTCTTCATGTACAGCTCCTACATAGTAAGGTGAAGAGACAGCTAAAGCATATTCATCAGGATTATCCTCTTCATTGAGGTAACGGTAAAATTGTGCTACATAAACTTTATGCTCATTACAAGTGTTGATGATAGATGTCATTTCAGCAGCAGAAGAGTTACAAACAATGATTCCATCACAGCCAGCTGCGGCTAAAGTCTCAACAGAAGCAGTTACTTGTTCTGATATGTGGGCCTGATCCACATACATTACTTCTACTCCCAGGGCATCGGCAGCTGCATCAATCATCTGTTTACTAGGAGCTCCTAAAGTGTCAGTAGAACTCCAAATTGATACACCAATTTTAATATCTTTTTTAGCTGTACCCGCATCTTTTCCTGAGCCGCAAGCAGCTATATTAAATAGAAGTGCAAAAATCATGAGCAGTACCAAAATTTTTCTCATTTTTCTTTCCTCCTTATATAAATAAGGCATTGCTCTACTAAAGAGCTTGCCTTTTGATTCAGGCATAACAAATACTATGTAAACAGTGTACATGCTTAATAACTGCTCATTGAAGCAGTAGCTTACACTGATTACAATCATTCACTTGGTATCTTGGAGGTCTATTGATTTTTATTTTGGTACATCTGCACAGGAATTCTAGAAAGAGCTAGTTAGCACAGAAATGCAACATCTTTTTTGTAGATATTGAGTGATTTTAAATTTACTTCTAGATTACAACAGAAATTATTTTGGTTCTACTGTGTTTTTATTGAGTTTATTGTATTTTTATTGTACGCTTTTTTGAGTCAAGTCCAAAATAGTGTGTAAATTACCTCGGCGGTAAAATATTTTGCAGTTTTTAGAAATAAAATTTTGTACCTTGAAAAATATAAGCGTTTATGCCGCGAAAGCCTGTTGAA
>Ga0209537_1001040_pt1 | contig 32359 bp, 30 predicted proteins | sample BioPla4DNA1_FD_187698 | JGI IMG/M metagenome (GOLD analysis project Ga0209537, IMG submission 187698) | Biogas fermentation microbial communities from Germany - Plant 4 DNA1 (SPAdes) (version 2) | ecosystem: Engineered > Bioreactor > Anaerobic > Digestate | place: Bielefeld, North...
ATGCACAATAAACTTTCTTAAGATAAAAATTGAAGATAACATGTTTTTTAGGTCTATTGCATGGTGAAATATGTGATAGACCTTTTTCATATTCCTTAATTATTAAGGGAAGAATTAAAGATTAGAAAATTATTGAATTATACTTAGAGGACTGATATAATTCATTAATGACTAAAGCAAGGAGTTATGGGATATATGTTTGTTGATGTAGCAAAGATATACATAAAGGCTGGAGACGGAGGCAATGGTGCCATATCCTTCAGGCGAGAGAAGTATGTGCCTGCTGGTGGTCCCGACGGTGGGGATGGGGGAGATGGAGGCAACGTTGTCTTTGTTGTCAATACCGGCAAGCATACTTTAATGGATTTTCGTTATAGGAAAAATTTCAAAGCTCAATCTGGCGAAGATGGTCGCGGCAAGAATATGTATGGTAAAAAAGGTGAAGATTTAATAATAGAAGTGCCTCCTGGAACTATCATACGGGATGCGGAGACCAACAGGATTCTTGCTGATCTCACAGAGCCAGGGGAACGCAGGATATTGGCCTATGGAGGAAAGGGTGGTAAAGGCAACGCCAAGTTTACTACTTCTACTAGGCAGGCCCCTAGATTTGCCACAGAAGGTCAAAAGGGAGAAGAAAGATGGGTTATTTTAGAGCTTAAATCCATCGCTGATGTAGGGCTGATTGGTTATCCCAATGTGGGTAAATCTACTATTTTATCTATCCTCACTGAGTCCCGGCCAAAGATTGCAAACTATCACTTTACCACTCTTACACCAAACTTAGGAGTGGTTAAGACTAGGTTCGATAAATCTTTTATCATGGCCGATATCCCCGGTATAATAGAGGGTGCCCATCAGGGTGTGGGACTGGGAATTGACTTCCTTAGACATATTGAACGAACCAGAATATTGGTTCATGTATTGGATGCCTCAGGAATAGAAGGTAGGGACCCTATAGAGGATTTTTATACAATTAACAAGGAGTTAGAATCCTTTAGTAAGGAACTTGCTCAAAAACCTCAGATAGTGGCAGCAAATAAGACGGATATTCCTTCTGCCCAGGAGAATATTCATAGGCTAAAAGAGGAATTAGAAGTTAAAGGAATAAAAGTATTTCCTGTATCGGCAGCTACTGCCAAAGGATTTGATGAGCTACTTGCGGAGCTAGTAAAAATGCTGGATGAGCTACCACCTCTAGAACCCTTCGAAGAGGAATGGGATGAGGTTGATGAGACGACTATTGAGGACAAGCCATTTGAAATCGAGATTGAAGATGGCGTATATGTGGTATCTGGACCAGCTGTTGATAGATTACTAGGAAGAGTTAATCTAGATGATTATGAATCTATGCAGTATTTCCAGAGAACTCTTAGAAAACTGGGTATTATAGATGCCTTAAGGGATATGGGGATTAATGATGGGGATACTGTAAGGATGAATGATCTAGAGTTTGATTTTATTGAATAAATGAAATATAGGAGTGAAATAATGCTTACAAGTAAACAGAGAAGTTATTTAAGGGGCCTGGCCAATAGAATTGACAGTATCTTTCAGATTGGAAAGGGCGGAATAAGTCAAAATCTATTAAAGCAGTTAGATGATGCTCTGGAAGCCAGGGAACTTATTAAGATCCATGTACTGCCCAATGCAGAGGGTGATATAAAGGAAATTTTTCACAGGTTAGCTAAGGAGCTATCGGCTGAAGAAGTTCAGATTATTGGCAATAGGCTCGTGCTATACAGACCATCAACAAAAAATCCAAAAATAGAGCTGCCCTAGTGAGCAGCCCTATTAGAGGATAATACCTGGCTTAAAAGGCCTAGGACCAGGAAGAGGATTGACAAGACAAAGTAGAAGGGGAAGTATGAGGGAAATAAAAATGATGCTCCAAAAAACAGTAGGGAAGAGGCCATATATCTTTTTAGCTTGTAGAAAGCAGGCACCTTTTCCTTATCTTTATTTAGTTTTTCCTTATACTGCCTTATTTTTTCTTGGACTAGGTCATCCAGCAATTCTTCGCTGGGGCTCATGTTGGCTTCTTCCATAAGGTCCAATAAATTATCAATATTAAGAAGGGTTATAGGTATATCTAAATCCCTATCTTCAAGAGTATGGCAGGCTTCTTGGAAATAGCCTGATGATATGTAGATAAGGCCACTATATCCTCTGGAACGAAAGGAATTATAGAAGGCCCATACCCGTTCATAGGTTTCATGTCCTTTAGGAGGGGCCTGGTAATATCCAATGGCTACTGGCACACCATTGTATAGGGCCTTGAAGTAACCTCTTCGTTGTTCTAGGTCAGTTAGCTCCTTAATACTGGTTAGTGCTTTAATAATATGCCACTCAAATTCTTGCCTACTTAGTAGGCTAAGCATATTTGCCATATATTCTCGGGCAACAAGCCTGCGTATACGACTGCGATTTTTTATATAGACAGATCTTTTTTTCAAAAAAAGCCCGAATCCAAAGAGGCCTGTAACCAAAAGGGAGATTGTTAGGGACAGGATAGGGGATTTGGTTCTGTAAACTAACCACAAATACAGCAGACTAAAAAGCCCCAAAACAATTAGTAAAGAGTCCATTATTATACCCAGTAGAGGCTGGGGCTTATCTTCATCGCCCATATAGAAACTTAGGGTTCGAATTTTATTTAAAAAGGTTTTTAGCATAATATGATACACCTCCAGGTCTATTATTACCATGTTTTAGGAAATTATAATAATTGTTCGAATTACTTTGCCATTAAGTAGCAATAGAAATTTATATATGTTATAATCAGCATAAATAATAATCACTTATAAGGAGAAGGTTACAGAAATTGATAAAGAGATTAGGAATATATGGAGGAACCTTTGACCCCATTCATATGGGGCACTTAGTGGTAGCTGAGATGGCTAGGCAGGAGTGTGATTTGGATAAGGTACTCTTTATTCCTGCAGCAAGTCCTCCTCATAAAAGTGATAAGTATGTGAGTCCTCCAAAGTATCGCTTTCAAATGACTGAACTGGCCATTAAATCTAATCCTTATTTTCAGATAAGCGATATAGAACTTAGAAGGCAGGGAAAGAGTTATACTATAGATACCCTAAAGGATTTACATAAGATTTATTCAGGAGAATGTGAGTTTTGGATGATAGTTGGAGGGGATTCTTTCATTCAACTTGACACCTGGAGAGATGCAAAGGAAATAATAAAACTTTGTAACTTTGCTGTATACATGAGACCTCATGTATCCATAGATAAATGTAAGGCTCAGGCTGAAAAAATACATGGACAAGCTAATAGTCGCGTACTATTTGTTGAAGCTCCCATGATAGATATATCTTCAACGGATATTAGGCGCAGGATTGCCCAGAGGAAATCTATACGCTATATGGTACCCGATGTGGTGAGGGAGTATATTATAGAAAAAAGACTATTTACATGACCTTTGAACCAAACCAAGAGGTTAATTTAGAATTTCTAATAGTTGTAGATAAGGATGGAAGTTTTGGTGGAAGAGAAGGAGATTTTAAAAAAGCTTGGTCAATTGTTAGGTGCTGACCGCATAAAACACTCTATAGGTGTAAAGGAATGTGCCGTGAAACTGGCAAGCATCTACAACGAAGATGTTGGCAAAACAGCCATAGCAGGACTTTTGCACGATTGTGCCAAAGATTTTGATGATGATCAGCTTATACAAAAAGCAAAAGAATATGACATTAAATTGGATCCCGTTAGCCTAAGCCAAAAGGAATTAATCCATGCTCCTGTAGGAGCAAAAATAGCAAAGCATATATTTAAAATAAAAGACAAGGATATTCTGACAGCTATAGAATATCATACATATGGTAAAAAGAATATGACTAAATTAGAGAAAATAATCTATCTTGCTGATTTAATAGAACTGGGACGAGACTATCCAGGCGTCGAGGAATTACGCGCTCTAGCTGAAAAGGATCTTGATAGAGCAGTGTTAAAAGCTTTAGATAATAGTATTATCCATGTAATAGCTAAGGGAGGACTTATCCACCCTAATACTATAGAAGCCCGTAATTATTTAATCAATGAGTTAAATATAAAAAAAGAATAAGGAGGAGAATTGTTGCTGGAAAAATCTAAAAAAATAGCTTTAAGGATTGCTCAAATTTTGGAGGATAGGAAAGCTATAGACGTGGTGGTACTGGACATTAATGAGCTTACTATAATTGCTGACTACTTTGTTATCGCTAGTGGTACCTCTGAAACCCAAGTAAGAGCCCTTTGTGATGAAGTAGAGGATAAGATGAAACAAGAAGGTATGGAACCTATACACAAAGATGGCCATGGAGGAAATCGTTGGGTGGCTCTGGACTATGGCGATGTTATTGTCCATATATTCCACCAAGATGAAAGGGACTTTTATGATTTAGAACGTTTGTGGGCTGATGGTATCCCATTGTCTGTTGACAACGTTTAATTGTTGCAATATAATATCCTTAATAATTTCTGGGTAAATAAATAGCTTTACAGTAGGAGTAGTAGGTAGTGAGGAAATTTCAGAGAGTCGATGGGTGGTGCAAATCGACATTTCCGAATGCCGAACTCGCCTGTTTAGAACTGTAAGGGTTCATCTCCTTATAGATGAAAGAGTGGATCTATAGTGTTATATACTATAGACTCAAGTAGGGTGGTACCGCGGGTTAGCCTCTCGTCCCTAACGGAACGGGAGGTTTTTATATTTGACAAGAAATACTATTAACTAGTTGAGTGGGAGGTAATAGTGTGGAATATAAATTTGCTGAGATTGAAGAAAAGTGGCAAGAAAGATGGGAAGCTGAAAAAGCTTTTAAAAGAGTAGAGGATCCCAATAAGAAGAAATTTTACATGTTGGAGATGTTTCCATATCCATCTGGGAACCTCCATATGGGTCATGTACGCAATTATTCCATTGGGGATGTTATAGCCCGTTTTAAAACGATGCAGGGATATAATGTTATACATCCTATGGGTTGGGATTCTTTTGGCTTGCCAGCTGAAAATGCTGCAATAGCAAGGGGAATCCATCCTGATAAGTGGACAAATAGCAACATTGATACTATGAGAAAACAGTTAAAAAGCTTAGGTTTAAGCTATGACTGGGATAGAGAAGTGGCTACATCTAGCCCTACTTACTATAAGTGGACTCAATGGCTATTTCTTCAACTATATAAGAAAGGCTTGGCATATAAGAAAAAATCTTCAGTAAATTGGTGTCCATCTTGTGAAACTGTATTGGCTAATGAACAGGTAGTCAATGGGGGCTGTGAACGATGCAGTACTCAGGTGGACAAAAAAGAACTAGAACAATGGTTCTTTAAAATTACTGATTATGCTGAAAGGCTACTTCAAGACATAGATACCCTAGATGGCTGGCCAGAAAAAGTTAAGATTATGCAGAAAAACTGGATAGGTAAAAGCGAAGGGGCAATGGTAAACTTCTCCATTGAAGGTAGTGATGAAAAGATTACAGTGTTTACCACTAGGCCTGATACTATTTACGGTGTATCCTTCATGGTTCTAGCACCAGAACATCCTTTGGTGCAGGAGTTAGTAAAAGGTACTGAATATGAGGAGCCTGCCAAGGATTTTCGTAAAAGAGCAGAACACATGAGTGAGATTGATAGAACTGCCGCAGATGGGGAAAAGGAAGGTCTATTTTTGGGTCGTTACGCTATAAACCCCATGAACGGGCAAAGAGTGCCTTTGTATATAGCCAATTATGTACTCATGGATTATGGTACAGGTGCTGTAATGGGAGTTCCTGCCCATGACCAAAGGGACTTTGAATTTGCAACTAAGTATAATCTACCTATTATTCCTGTAATAAAGCCTAAGGACTATGAGATTGATATAGAAAACTTAGATAGAGCCTTTGAAGCAGAAGGTATTATGATCAATTCAGGTCCTTTTGATGGTTTAGACAATAAAGAGGGAATAGCAAAGATTATAGAATACATGGAAGAAAAAGGTATAGGAGAGAGTAAGGTAAACTACAGGCTTAGAGACTGGCTAATTTCACGTCAAAGGTATTGGGGAGCGCCTATTCCCATTATCTATTGCGATAAATGTGGAATTGTTCCTGTACCTGAAGAGGATCTTCCCGTAATGCTTCCCACTGATGTTAAGTTCACTGGCAAGGGAAATTCTCCTTTAAGCACTAGTGAATCCTTTGTAAATACAACCTGTCCAGAGTGCGGGGCTGCTGCGAAACGGGAAGTAGACACTATGGATACCTTTGTATGCTCTTCTTTCTATTTCTTAAGATATACGGATCCCAAAAACAATGAGCATCCCTTTGAAATGGAAAAGACTAAATACTGGATGCCAGTAGATCAGTATGTAGGTGGAGTAGAGCATGCTATTTTGCATCTGTTATACGCAAGATTTTTCACCAAAGCCCTATATGATTTGGGATTATCACCCGTTGAAGAGCCATTCGCTAACCTTTTAACTCAGGGTATGGTGCTTAAAGATGGGCATAAAATGTCCAAATCATTAGGAAATACTGTAAGTCCAGAAGAGATCATTGAAAAGTATGGTGCTGACACTGCTAGGCTTTTCATACTCTTTGCTGCCCCACCGGAGAGGGATCTAGAGTGGAGCGATCAAGGAGTAGAGGGAAGCTATAGATTCTTAAATCGTGTTTGGAGATTGGTTGCGGAATGCATGGAAGAAATTGTCTTGGACGGTGCAGTAGATAAAAATGAGCTGTCTAGTGAAGATAAAGAATTAAGATTTGCCCTCCATAACACCATAAAGAGGGTTACCAATGATATTAGCCAGAGATTTAACTTCAATACCGCTGTTAGTGCTATTATGGAGCTGGTCAATGCTATTTATAATTACCGTGAAAAATGCAAAAACGGTAAGTTGAATAATGCTGTGCTGTCTGAAGCCATAATCAATATGCTGATTATGCTAGCACCTTTCTGCCCTCATATAACCTCAGAATTATGGGAATTGATAGGTAGAGAGGACAGCATCCACGACCAGAAATGGCCTCAATGGGATGAAGAAGCATTGGTAAAGGACGAAATAGAGATAGTTGTTCAGGTTAACGGAAAACTAAGAGATCGCCTAATGGTTTCTACTGAGGCTACAAAAGATGAAATAGAAAAGGCAGCTTTGGGCTTAGAGAGGATCCAAGAATTCATTGCTGGCAAGGATATAGTAAAAGTTATTGTAGTTCCAAAAAGGCTAGTTAATATAGTAGTAAAATAATAGATAAAAGGCTGTTCCTATAACGGAACAGCCTTTTATTAATACCTTCTTCTAAATGAATACCTTCTCCTTCTTCGTCTGACAGCCATAATTCTAATAATTAATAACAGGATTACAATTGCAATAATGCCAAAAATCAGCTTTGTCCACAAACTAAAGCTGGCCCAAACTGTAGTCAAGGAATTATCGATACCATCTTTAAACTTGACAAGGGTTTTGGGTAATTTGGTTTCTTCCTTTTCCACAGCTTTAGCCGTTACTAAATCTATTTTATCAAGGACTTCACCGTCAAGGGAAACTATCATGGTTCCTACTTTTTGGTGTTTTGATACTGGAGCCGGTATAGAGATCTCATCCTTATTTTCTCCTTGGACTACTTCATCATTCCAGTGAATTTCCTGGCGAACCCTGTTTATCTTATCTTTAGGAATTATATAACCTGCTGATCTATCGGCAATTACTCTCACCCAATTATTCTCAGTATTGCCTAGGATATTTAATATGGAGATTTGTTGACCGTGGCTGAAAGGCTCATATCTTTCAAAGTTGTCAAAGCCATAATCCAGAAGGGTTGCAGAATCAGTCCATTTTCCGTTTTTTGAGCTGCCTAAGACAACTGTTAATAGATCCATACCATCTCGGGAAGCTGAAGTAACTAGGCAATGCATGGCTTTAGATGTATAGCCAGTTTTTATACCAGTAGCATCTTCATAATAAAAGCGGTCATTGGGATGTATCAGGGCGTTAGAGTTTCTCCAGTATCTTGTTTCGTTTTCTACATCCGGATCATGTAAACTGGACCAGTCTGGTATTGTAAACATTCTAGTGCTTACTATTTTCCTAAAAACGTCGTATTTCATGGCTTCTGAAGCTATTAGAGCCATATCATAGGCAGTAGTGTAGTGCTCATCATCATGATAGCCATCGGGTGTTACGAAATGAGAATTGGTTGCTCCCAGTTCTCGTGAACGTTTATTCATCATATCAATAAAAATATTTAATGCATCTTCGATGGGCAGGGATGGATTACCTTTAACTCTGCGACCTATATGTACTGCAATAGTATAGGCTGCATCGTTTCCCGAAGGAAGCATTAATCCATAAAGAAGGTTTTCCAGGGAAATTTCTTCTCCAATATCGAGACCTGCCTTACTACTATCATATGGACATAGATAGGCCTCATTTCCAACTGTGACAATCTCATTTAAATCTCCATTCTCTAAGGCTATTAAAGCGGTTAGGATTTTGGTAGTACTGGCTGGATAAAGCTTTTTGTTTGCATCTTTGGAAAAAAGAATCTCTCCATTCTCTAACCCCATAAGGATAGCACCTTTTGCTTCCAGCTGGATGCTATCTTCAGATATTTCAGTAACTACATTTATATCCACAGAGTTATTTTCTGTTGTTGCTAATATTGGATTAGCAAAGGAAATCATAAAAATTAAAGCTATTAGCAAAGAAGTAAATTTTTTCATTTTACACCCCACACCCTTTAAGACATAAGTAAAGCATAATTTTTAGTATAGCAGATTCACCATATATTTGTACAGTACTAGGGGGATAAAAGATGTATGAAAAAAGAGGAATTTTGAATGATAGGTAGAATAATAAATAAAAGTAAAAAAGATTTTTATATGAAGGATGGTAATCATGCTTCATTATAATAAAAATCATATAAAGCTTTTGGGTCTTATAGGAGTTGTTATAATTGGACTTTTATCATTTTTTATATTTAAAGACCACATTCCATTCGACAAAGGAGAAGGAAATATCACTATAGTACATAACAATGATGATGAAGTTTTTCCGCAAGACAAGGCTTTTCAGAACCAGCAAGAGAATAAAGAATCGGAGACTGTTAAAGTGTATATTGTGGGACAGGTAAAGAATCCAGGTGTACTAGAAGTGCCCAGAGACTGTCGTCTTAATGATGTGGTAGAAATGGCCGGGGGCTTTTTACCAGATGCTGATTTACTAAGAGTTAACCTAGCCATAAAGGTACAGGATGAGGGCATGTATATAATACCTAAGATAGGGGAGGAGCTACCTGAAACAGGGACAAGCATTCAAAATTCCTCTATGGTTGGAAGTCAAGAACAAGCTCAAAAGATAAACATTAATACTGCTGATCAGAGCCAGTTAGAAACCTTGCCCCGCATTGGACCTACTATAGCCAGAAATATCATAGAATACAGAGAGCAAAACGGACCTTTTAAGAGAATAGAGGATATAATGAACGTTCCTAGAATTGGAGAAAAGACATTCCAGGGCTTAAAGGATCTTATTACTGTAAATTGATTTTAGGGGTATTATGTGATAAAATTTAATAAATAATGAATAATGAAATAAATGACCCCTTGTGCTATTTCATCTTATAAAGCGACTATCCAATGTTCACTTCATCACTGATTTGATGAAAACTAAGAATAAGTTTTCTGTTACAAATCAGCAGAAACGGTGCTTTACCAATAACTAATTATAAAGACCATTACTGTTGAACTAGCACAATAGGTTAATAAATATAGATAGAAAGGGAAGTGACATGACATGCAAAAACGACTATTGGTAGTAGATGATGAGCCTGCTATAATAAAAGGGTTGAAATTTAGTTTAGAGCAAGATGGATATATAATTGAAGAGGCTTATGACGGGCAAGAAGCAGTGGATAAGTTTGGATCGCAGGAATTTGATTTGGTAATTTTGGATGTTATGCTTCCCGGTCTAGATGGTTTTCAGGTTTTACAAAGGATCCGTGAAAAGTCTACAGTTCCAGTTATTATGCTGACGGCCAAGGGCGAAGATATGGATAAAATATTAGGACTAGAGTATGGTGCTGATGATTATATAACAAAGCCCTTCAATATTTTAGAACTAAAGGCCAGAATCAAAGCAATCTTTAGAAGAGCTAATAATACAGAAGAACGCAGTAAAGATCAGATTATTAAAGTGGGAAAGATGACTATTAATATAGCCAATCGAAGTGTGACTATAGACGGAAAGGACATAAATTTAACTGCAAAGGAATTTGACCTGTTACAGCTATTTGCTAGCAATCCGGGAAAAGTATATAGTAGAGAACAACTGCTGGAAACGGTATGGAAATATGATTACTTAGGTGATTTACGCACGGTAGATGTTCATATCCGCAGGCTTAGGGAAAAAATAGAGCCAAATCCCAGCCAACCAGAATATATCTTTACTAAATGGGGAGTGGGATATTACTTTGTCGATAAATAGGAAAATATTCTCCAGCTTACGCTGGAGGATTTCATTTGCCTATCTCATATTAATTGGGATAGGTTTTATGGTTACTAATATATCTATTTTGAAGATATTTGAAAATCGTCAGCTTTATGATAAGCAAGAGCGATTTAGAGCCTATGCAGTACAGGTAGCCCAAGTTATAGCCAAGGATTACGCCAGTCCTGATGCTGATATTAAGGCTAATGTTGTATTTACCATTGAAGAGATTGGCAATGATATTATGTATCGTGAAGGTGGACAACCCACTAGAATTTTAGTGCTTGATAAGAACGGTATTGTAGATTTTGATTCTTACAATGATTTGAGTGAATATGGTTTTTTAAAGCGGAATCTGAGAAATGAATATCCAATTATAGATGATCTACTTCAAGGTAAAAATATTGATCCAACCCCCCTGTTTATTGGCAACGGGCTAACTGGGCAAAAATGGGTATTGTATTCTTATGCTCCTATTGCTCATGAGAATCAAGAGATTATTGGGGCAGTTATTTTATCTACTTCGCTTTCAGATATAGGCGAAATATTAGAAGCTATGAGATCTATGTTATTTAGGTCTTCATTAATAATAATCATTGTTGTTATAATTGTTAGTTTCGGAATCAGCGCTTATATAACCCGACCAATTAAGTCTTTAACTGACGTAATTAGAAAGATGAGTCAAGGACATTTTGGACAGAGGGTTAAAGTAAGAGGCGGAGGAGAGTTTCGTGAACTAGGACAGGCCTTTAATATTATGAGTGAGAAACTGGAGAATTTAGACAGGGCTAGAAACGAGTTTGTATCCAATGCCTCCCATGAGTTAAAGACTCCCTTAAGTGCAATTAAGATTTTGGCTGAATCCTTAATCCATATGGGGGGAGATGTACCAGATATTTATATTGAATTTTTAAATGATATAAATGAAGAGATTGATCGTCTAAATGCCATCATAACAGATTTATTATCCTTGGTGAAAATGGACGATCAGACAGCTTTGGATCAAAAAGACCCTGTCAACTTATCAGAGCTTGTAGATAGGACTGTCAATAGTTTGCGGGTTCTTGCAAAAAGGAAAGATATTACCCTGGATACTATAATTGAACCACAAGTAATTACTATGGGAGATGCTTCAAAGCTGCAGCAAGCCATTAGCAATCTTGTAGACAACGCTATTAAATATACCCCTGAGGGTGGCAGAGTAATGGTGGATGTATATGTAGGTGATAATGAGGCTATAGTTAAAGTATCAGATACGGGAATTGGTATTCCTGCTGAGGATATTCCCCATATATTCGACCGCTTCTTCAGAGTAGATAAAGCGCGTTCTAGGGAGACTGGAGGAACGGGATTGGGATTATCCATAACTCATAAGATTATCCTTATGCATGATGGAAATATACAAGTTGATAGTAAAGAAGGTAGAGGAACTACATTTTTCGTACATTTGCCCTTGGGTAATGTAGAAAATTAGAGTCCATATATTCATGGATTTGTTAACAATGCTTAATGCTTTTGTAAACTAACTCTCCTATAATATATATTATATAATTAGGTTATTATGTTACTCTGATGCAACTGGAGGTGAGACATTGGGTAAAGATGTTCGTCATATAATAATATTAGCACTGGTAGTTTTCCTACTTACTGGATGTAGTGCTATAGGAGAAAGAAATAAAGATTATGATAATAGTGGGGATAATAGTTCACTGGCCCAGGAGAAGGTGTTATCCATTGATCCGGATCCTAGACCAGAGGAGCAAACTATCACCATTTACTTTAAACATAGATATTCTGATTATTTGGTTCCAGAGGTTAGGACAGCTGTTCGTAATAAACAATCCTGGGAACAGTTAGTGGTAGAAGAATTATTAAAAGGCCCCAGTCAACATGATCGAGTAGCTATAATGCCTCCAGGAGTCAGGGTACTAGATGTAACACGTAGGGATGATACTGTATTTGTAAACCTCAGTCAGGAATTTACTGAAGAAATTAATTTATCTAGTATACCAGGTAAAGAGGATATCCCAGAAGAAAAGAGGGATGAAGCCGAAGCAGAGATGAAGCTGCTTGGCATTTATTCTATAGTCAATTCCTTGACGGAGTTAGAAGGAGTGGAGCAGGTAAAGTTTCTTGTAGAGAATAGGGCAATATCCTATGTTGATATGGGTGAAGACTTGGCATCCTTATTCATACCGGAGGTGGAAACACCAGATACTACACAATCCACCAATACTATGATGGCTGCCTTGTCTAGAGATAGGTCCTATATCCTAACTCCCTCTAAGTCAGTGGAGACAGTTTTTAAGAGTTTGCTAGGTGAACCGAATTGGGATACTGTCTATTCATTGTTGTCAAAGGAAACGGCAAGTCAGGCTCAGCTTTCTTCTAAAGAGGAATTGGCTAGCTTATGGTCAGCACTTGTTAGTGGAATTGAGTTGGATGACAACTTTATACTAGATGAAGAGATCAAACCAGACGGAAGGGCGTTTGTTACAGTATCATATACAGTAAATTTTGCTTCGGGAAAAAAGGAAAAAATGCATAGAGATACCATTGTTGTAGTAAATGAGGATAATATTTGGAAGGTCAAGCTGCCGGTATTTGTGAGTGACTTCCGTTGACAGTACAGGGGGAGATATCTTGAAAAAGCTAGCATTAATTTGTATAGCAATTTCGTTTATGTTTATTTATGTTGGATGTAGGATAACTGGTAAAGCACCAGAAGGTTTAATAAAAAAGGATTCTAATGAAATAGAAAAAGAGGAAGAATTTAGTTCATCCTTATTGATAGAAGAAAATAATGAAGATGTAAAAGCTGATACAAATAGTACAAATAGTATTAATCAGCAGAATATTTCATTATATTTTTGGAATAAGGAAAATAATAAGCTGGTCTGTGAAACTCGAAGTCTGATAACATCGGATACCAACCTGTCAATTAACGATATAATTGTAGAGTTGTTGAGAGGACCTGAGTCAAAGGATCTTCAGCCTGTTATTCCAATACAAACCAAGGTCATTGATATAGATCAAACTGATAATATAGTAACTGTAAACTTTTCTGAAGACTTTTTGGGTGCTGAAGATTTGTTAGTTGCACGCACTGCTTTGGTAAATACCCTTACAGAGCGGCAAGGAATTAAATATGTAAAGATTCTTATTAATGGTCAAGAGTTGACTAGTGATGGAACACAAGAGGGTGAGCCTCTAGGTGTGCTGAGCAAGTCAACTAATAATATTGACGAGTTATTGGCAGCTAGTAATCGACAAAAAGATGAGAATACCGTCAAACAAATTAATAGAGAATTATTCTTTAGAGATTTTAGAGGTCAGTATCTATTATCAGAGGTCAGAGCCATAACTGTAAAAAATGGTGGTATAGCTAGAGCTATAATTGAAGAATTAATAAAAGGACCGGTGGAAACATCTACGGGTTTATATCCTGTTTTACCTCAGGGAACTCAACTTTTAGATATTAATCTAATAGATAGTGAAGATGATAATTCAAAAGTAATTGCCCTTTATTTTTCAAAGGAATTAAAAGCTCCTTTCTTAGATCAGGTGGTAACATCTAGGGGAGACATGGAACCAGATCCTAAAATAATTAAGGATAAGGTTGAAGAAATTAAGGATAAGGAAAACGTTATTTTAAGTTCTATTGTATATAGTTTGTCAGGACTAAATAATGTATCAGGAGTAAAAATATATTATCAGGATAGAAGTGGCAACTATACTGATGCACCATTATATAGTATAGATTTAAAGAAGCCATTAACTACTAAGGATTTTCCCAATAAATTGGGAAGGAAGATAAAGATTTACTTTGCAAATGAAAATGCTACTCATCTAGTGCCAGATTACAGGGCTATGAGTAGGCAAAATTTACAGATTGCCAGAACTATTATAGATGAACTAATATTGGGACCCCGGGAGGGTACAGGACAAAAAGCGGTTATACCGGCAGACATATCTAGGGGAGATATAAAGGTATGGATGGATGATAGCAACACTAGAGTAATAGTAGATCTGCCAGCAAAGCTAGATGGCAGTAAAATGGGCAGCACTGGTACTTTAATGACCTTATATGCTATAGTCAACTCATTAACTGATCCTGCTAATACTTCTAATGTTAAAGAAGTACAGTTTCTAGTGGAGGGTAAAGTTGTAAAAACTTTTGGCAATCTAGAGTTTAGTGAACCCTTTATACGAAATCCTGCCATAATTCAGGAATAGATAATAATATGATCTCTTGACATATAGTAAGGGACATGATAATATATTCCCAAAATAAAATAAATTATTGGGGAGCTGAATGAATTCGGCTGAGAGGAAGTTGTATAACTTCGACCCATAAAACCTGATCTGGGTAATGCCAGCGTAGGGAATTCAGTTGATAAATTAACTGCATGCCTTTTTATGCTGGTGTGCAGTTTTTTTGCTCCCTAAAAAAGGAGAGATGTTTTATGCGCAATAAGACTAGAATGCTGGTTGAAGCAGGACTACTTATAGCTGTAGCCCAAATTTTAAGTTACATTGTTGTATGGCATATGCCCCAAGGGGGATCTGTGACAGCTGGCTCTATGATTCCCATAATCATATTTGCTATTCGTTGGGGTGCAGGGCCAGGGATTTTGGCAGGAGCTGTCTATGGAATCTTACAATTCATCTTAGGACCTAAGTATTCATTCCATATTGTGTCCCTATTATTTGATTATCCTATAGCCTTTGCTGGTTTAGGCTTAGCAGGATTAAACAGGAAAAATTATTTCACCATCTCAGTAGGCATCTTTCTAGGAATCTTAGTTAGGTATTTGAGCCATGTGATATCAGGTGCTGTAGTATTCTATGAATATGCTGGAACACAGAATCCCTGGATATATTCTCTTGTATATAATAGCACCTATCTTATTCCCGAGCTAGTAATTTCGGTAGTAGTAATTGGGCTTATATATGGGCTATTAAAGCCATATTTGTTGAATCAAGTGGAAAAATAGGCAAAAAATAGAAAAGCATTGGTGGATAAAAATGCGTGCTATTTAAAGGCACGCATTTTTTAATGGCTTCAACCAGATTTAACTTCTTGTTCAAATCCATCTCCTATAGGTTGAAGCTACTTTTTGTGTCCTGATTAGGCCATGGCCTTTTTGCCTTTCATAAGCCAAGTTCTCTTTGTATAATAAGTGAAAATGTTAATTTGTCTATGTATATTATGATTATAAAAAAGCCAATTAAAACTAATTATATTAACTAACAGTCATTTTATCAAAAGAGAGGATAATTGATTTTACAATAATATACTGTTATAATTATTTCCGGATAAAGGCAGTCATTAATAAGTGGTTTATTATAATAATTTAATATCGGAGGAAAAGATATGCTAAAAAGTGACTGGAAAGAATTGCAAAACGGTAGTGATATTAGAGGCGTAGCTATTGAAGGTGTGGAAGGGCAAGAAGTTAATCTTACCGATGATGTAGTAGAAAGACTTGGCGCAGCTTTTGGCACATGGTTGAGTGAAAAGACTAATAAAAAACCTAATGCTCTAAGAGTATCCATAGGTACCGATTCAAGACTTTCTGCATCCAGGATCAAAGATGCGGCTATTAGGGGGCTTAACCTGGTAGGAATTCAAGTATTTGATTGTGGCATGGCATCAACTCCAGCCATGTTTATGACAACGGTAACACCAGGCTATGAGTATGATGGTGCTATCATGGTGACAGCCAGTCATTTGCCCTTTAACAGGAATGGGTTGAAGTTTTTTACCAGAGAAGGTGGATTGGAAAGTGAGGATATAACTAATGTTCTCCTAAAGGCTCAAAATAAAGACTTTACTGCAGCACAGACTAAGGGTAGTGTCAGCACCGTTGACTTCATATCTGTATATGCTAAAGGTTTAGTAGACAAGGTTCGCCGTGAAGTAAATAATCCCAATAATTATGACCGCCCCCTTGAAGGCTTTAAGATTATTGTTGATGCTGGAAATGGTGCAGGAGGATTTTATGTAGATAAGGTTTTGGTGCCTTTAGGTGCAGATACCACGGGCAGCCAATTTTTAGAACCAGATGGTACTTTCCCCAATCATCAGCCAAATCCAGAAGACAAGGAAGCTATGGCTGCCATAGTTAAAGCAGTTAAAGAGAATAAGGCGGATTTTGGAATTATATTTGACGCTGATGTTGATCGGGCTGGAGCTGTGGACAGAAATGGTAAAGAAATAAATAGGAATAGACTGGTGGCTTTAATGGCTGCAATTGTTCTTGAAAAACATCCAGGTACTACTATAGTAACTGATTCCATAACTTCCACAGGATTAAAAACCTTTATTGAAGAGGGGTTAGGAGGCATACATCATAGGTTTAAACGGGGATATAAAAACGTTATAAACGAAGCCATTAGACTAAACAAGGAAGGTCAAGAATGCCATTTAGCTATTGAAACTTCTGGCCATGGCGCTCTTAAAGAGAACTATTTCTTGGATGATGGAGCATACCTAATAACTACTATCCTAATAAAGATGGCTAGGATGAAAATCTATGAGAATAAAGATATCGATTCCCTTATTGAAAATTTAGCTGAACCAGCAGAAGCTAAGGAGTTTAGAATGGACCTGTTGGTAGAAGACTATGGCGAATATGGACAGGCTATTTTAAAGGATTTAGAGGACTATGCCAAGAAATCACCAGGATGGCAAATCGCTCCCGATAACTATGAAGGAATACGGGTATCCTTCGATGCCCAAAATGAAGACGGCTGGTTCCTACTACGTATGTCCCTACATGATCCTTTAATGCCTCTCAATATAGAATCCAATACAGCAGGAGGTGTAAGAAAAATTGCATCAAAACTTCTACCTTTTTTGAATAAATATGAGGGATTGGATGCCAGTCCATTGAAAAATTATCTTAATGAGGTATAAAGCAGGGGTATTCCCTGCTTAATTTTTTTTTGCAAATGAAAAGTTTTTATGTTAGAATTTTTTAGTCAAAGACAATTGTAAAAGTTGATTGATCAGTCTCCATAGCTTATATCATTATGTGGAGTAATTTACTAATAGATCATTAACTATAGAATCGAGGGATAGGATATAATATGAAAAACAGACAGGACATTAGGAATATAGCCATTATAGCTCATGTTGATCATGGAAAAACTTCGTTAGTAGATCAGCTATTGCGACAAAGCGGCGTTTTCCGAGAAAACCAGCAGGTAGAAGACAGGGTGATGGATTCAAATGATATTGAAAGAGAGCGGGGAATCACCATACTGTCTAAAAACACTGCAGTTTCCTACAAGGGTATAAAGATAAACATTGTTGATACTCCAGGACACGCAGATTTTGGCGGTGAAGTTGAACGGGTATTAAAGATGGTAGATGGTGTACTTTTGTTAGTAGATGCTTTTGAAGGTCCCATGCCGCAAACCAGGTTTGTCTTATCCAAGGCATTGGAGTTGGGTCATCCAGTTATAGTAGTTGTAAATAAAATAGATAGGCCAGATGCCAGACCAAAAGAAGTTGTGGATGAGGTATTGGAGCTGCTTATTGATTTAGACGCAGATGAAGAGCAATTAGACTGCCCCTTTGTATTTGCATCTGCAAAGGAAGGTAGGGCATCCTTAGATGTTAACCACCCAGGGCAAGACATGGCGCCTCTATTTGAAACTATACTGGAATATATACCAGGACCTAAGGGAGACAGTCAGGCTCCCCTTCAAATGTTGGTTTCCACTGTAGATTATAACGACTATGTTGGAAGGATAGCAATTGGCAAAATAGAAAGAGGCCAAATAAATGTAGGACAAGAAGCCCTGTTATGTAACTATGGTGGAGGAGAATATTCTAAGGTGAAGATAACCAATTTATATCTATTTAATGGTTTGCAAAGGGTACAAGCCCACCATGCTGAAGCAGGAGATATTGTAGCGGTATCAGGAGTTGAGGGAATAAATATAGGTGATACAATATGTGATGTAGAACACCCTGAGCCTCTACCCTTTGTAAAAATATCTCAGCCTACTATTTCCATGACCTTCTCGGTAAATACCAGTCCTTTTGCAGGCCAGGATGGAAAATATGTTACCTCCCGTAATTTAAGGGACAGGCTTTTTAAAGAAGTATATAGCGATGTAAGCCTAAAGGTAGAAGAAACGGATTCTCCTGATGCCTTTGTAGTATCAGGAAGAGGAGAACTGCACCTTTCTATCTTAATTGAAAATATGAGGCGGGAAGGTTATGAATTTCAAGTTTCTAAGCCAACTGTTATATATGAAACCATAGATGGGAAGCTTTGCGAGCCTATGGAAAAGGTATTCATTGATGTACCTGACGAATATATGGGTACAGTAATAGAAAAGCTGGGAAGAAGAAAAGGCGAGATTTTAAGCATCAAGGAAAGCGGAGAAGGAAGGGTAAAGCTAGAATTCTCCATACCATCAAGGGGACTCTTTGGCTACCGTTCTGAATTTTTGACAGACACTAGGGGAGAAGGAGTATTAAACACTATTTTTGATGGATATCAACCCTATAAGGGAGATATTCCATCTAGGCAGCATGGCTCATTAGTTGCTTTTGAACAAGGAGAAGCTGTAACTTATGGCTTGTATCATGCTCAAGAGAGAGGAAACCTATTTATTGAGCCAGGAACAATGGTGTATGAGGGTATGGTAGTAGGCCAAAACCATCGTCAGGGAGACATTGAAGTAAATGTATGCAAGAAGAAGCATGTTACAAATATGCGAGCTGCCGGATCCGATGAAGCCCTGCGCTTAACACCACCACGGAAATTATCCTTAGAGGAGGCTTTGGAGTTTATTGATGATGATGAATTGGTAGAGGTAACCCCCAAAAATATTCGCATACGCAAAAAAATCCTAAATACTTCTCAACGAAGACGACAACAAAAGAAAAGTTAATATAATCTATTGGCTAGATTAAATAGCTATCAATATTAAAATGGCTATTGATTGCTTGCTTCTCACTGATTGAAGAAAATTAAGAGCTAAGTTTTCCTAGTTAATCAGTGAAGAAGATCACTTATCAATAGCCATTATTTTTTGATTAAAGGCATTGAACTAGGATGTGTCAAAAACCTTTGTTATAAAGGCTTAGTTGAAACTTATAAAAATAAAATGATTGGGATACAAAGTACAACCAAAAATAAAAAATAAAGTAAAGATTGGAAATAAAATAAGCTGATTTAGGGCATCCTATAGTATCAGAAATATTAGTAGTTTTAGTAAAAAATTAGAGAATTGTTCTCAATATAGTATTGTCAGAAAAAATAAAAATTAATAAATATTACTTGGTAAAGGAATTGGTAGTATGATATAATAATATTACCAATCAAATACAAAACAATATGGTGGGAGGCGGTCAACATGATACAAGCAGTGGTCGGCGGCAAGGGCACCGGCAAAACCAAAACCTTAGTAAATATGGCGAATAAGGCATTGGAAGAGGCAAAGGGCGAGATTGTTTTTATCAGTGCCGAAAGACGTAGAATGATTGAATTAAACCATAGGATACGACTCATCAGGCTCAGAGAATTTGACATTAAGGACCTGGAGGTATTCTATGGTTTTTTAAATGGAATTATTGCGCAGAACTACGATATTGAAAGAATTTATATCGATGGATTATTGGAGTTCTTAAATGAAGACATTACAAGTATCAGTGATTTCTTAAAAGATATAAGCCGCATCTCTAAACAATTCAATATTAAATTTGTTATTTCAATGAATGGTGATCCTAATAGCGTTCCTACCTTCTTGAAGGAATACATTGCCTAGTCGTAATAAAAAGGTATATGGAAAGCCGAGGGAGCGCCAGGACCCTTGGCTTTTCCTTTGGCGGACGGTTACTTTCCAATAATTAAGGGAAGTTTTTTTATTGCCTTTTTTAGATTGTATCAATGTTGACGTCATTATTGGTGTAGGATATAATGACTGAAAGAAACGTTAAGTAATAAGTAGAATGGTGGAATGGTAAGATGGTTTATTTAAGTACAAGGGATAGCAATTTAAGAAAATCTTCTATGGAAATTATCAAGCAAGGCATATCATCAGAAGGGGGCTTGTTTGTACCGGAATATATACCTAAGCTGAAAAAACAAGATATAGAAGATATGAGGAAAATGGATTATAGGCAACGGGCTTATAGGGTGCTTTCCTTATTTCTTACTGATTTTAGCCAAGAAGATTTAGAAAATATAATAGCAGCTGCTTATAGGGATGACAATTTTGATAGTCCTGATATAGCTCCTGTAGTAAAATTAGATAGCAACCTTTTCATACAGGAGCTATGGCATGGCCCTACCTATGCTTTTAAGGATATGGCTCTTCAGATCCTGCCTCATTTAATGACCACTGCTGCGGCTAGGACGGGGGATGATAAGGAGATAGTTATCCTTGTTGCTACTTCAGGGGACACAGGAAAAGCTGCTTTAGAAGGATTCAAGGATGTAGAGGGGACTCAGGTTGTAGTATTTTATCCCCATGGTGGCGTAAGCAATATTCAAAGGCTACAGATGCTGACCCAGGAAGGAAAAAATGTACATGTTGTAGGAATTGAGGGTAATTTTGACGATACCCAGACGGCGGTTAAAACCATATTTACAGATAGAGAATTTAACAAAAGCTTAGAAAATCATGGCAAGAAATTTTCTTCTGCCAACTCCATTAATTGGGGTAGGCTAGTTCCTCAAATAGTTTACTATGTATCCGCGTATATTGACTTGCTAAATAAAAATGCTTTGGATGATAGCGATGAATTCAATGTAGTGGTGCCTACAGGTAATTTTGGTAATATCCTGGCTGCTTATTATGCCAAGAATATGGGTATTCCCATAGGCAAGCTTATCTGTGCCTCTAACCGTAATAATGTATTAGCGGATTTTATAAACACTGGAGTGTATAATATAAATAGGGAATTTTACAAAACCATTTCTCCTTCTATGGATATTTTAATATCCAGCAATTTGGAGAGATTGTTGTTCGAGCTGTGTGATAGGCAGGATGAACAAGTTAGAAAATGGATGAAGGATTTAAAGGAAATAGGGCAATATAAACTTGATGATCAAAGTTATAAAAAATTAAAGTCCTATTTGTGGGGAGGTTATGCTAGCGAGGAGCAGACTCTGGCTGCTATTAGAGATACATACAATCAATATGACTATGTTATAGATACCCATACCGCAGTAGGCAAATGGGTATATGATGAATATAGAAAGGAAACTGGTGACAATAGAAAGACGTTGCTAGTATCTACCGCAAGTCCCTTCAAGTTTCACGAAGATGTGTTGCGGGCTATTCTAGGTTCAGAATCTATTAAAGATAAGGATGAATTTGAGGGACTTAAGATTTTGGAAAGCATATCCGGGATGGAGATTCCATCAGGATTAAAGAATTTGAAGAATAAAGCCATAGTACATAAGGCTGTGGTTTCTAAGGATAGAATAAGTTATGCAGTCAAAAATATTTTAGGACTAGATGGAGGAAGACATGAAGATAGCTATAGCACAATATAATCCAAAAGTTGGAGATCTAAATGGAAATATATCAAAAACCATAGAATATATAGAAAAAGCAAAGGAGAAAGAATGTGATTTAGTTGTTTTCCCTGAACTTAGCATAACTGGATATCCTCCAAGGGATCTTTTACTAAGGGATGATTTTTTGAAGGCCTGCGATAGGGCTTTAGAGGAGATAATGCCTTATACTCAAGGTATAGGAGTTATAGTCGGTACAGTCATAGATGACGGAAATGGATTTTTGCTTCACAATAGCGCCCTTTTAATACACGATGGAAGAATAATCGGAAGAGTAGATAAGAGCTTGTTACCTAACTATGATGTATTTGAAGAAGCAAGATATTTCCTACCTTCAAAACAGGTAAAATGTATTGAATTTAAGGGAATGAGGTTGGGCATATCCATTTGTGAGGATATATGGAATGATAAAGATATATTTGGGCATGAGAGATATTCTAGGAATATTTTAGACGAACTCTATGCACATAATCCTGATATATTTATAAATCTATCAGCATCGCCTTATCACTATCAAAAGCATGAAATTCGAAAGGAAATGCTGGCCCATTACACCAAAAAGTATGGAATTCCCTTTATATATGTAAATCAAATAGGTGGCAACGACGAACTGATATTTGATGGTTCCAGTATGGTATACGATGCTGAAGGCCAGCTAATACTCCATGGTAAAACCTTTGAAGAGGATATGATTATATATGATACTGAAAAATCCTATCCTGGTTTACCAGACTGGAAGGAGGACATCTCATGGATGTACCGTGGGCTAGTCTATGGAGTAAGGGACTATTTTCACAAAAATGGCTTTAGCAAAGCTCTCTTGGGTTTAAGCGGAGGTATAGATTCTGCATTAGTAGCCTGTATCGCCGCAGAGGCGCTAGGAAGGAAGAATGTGCTAGGGGTAATGATGCCTTCAAGATATACCTCTCAGGAGAGCAAAGATGATGCAAGGCAATTGGCAAATAATTTGGGAATTGAATATAGGGAGATAACCATTGAAAATTTGTTTGATGATTATATAGGCATATTTAACCCCAAAGGAGAAATTCATGGCGATTTAGCAGAGGAGAATATCCAAGCCCGCATTAGGGGTAGTCTTTTAATGTTTATAGCTAATAGAGAAGGCCGGGTATTGTTGTGCCCTAGCAATAAGTCAGAAATAGCTGTAGGCTATTCTACCCTGTATGGTGACTCCTGTGGCGGAATTGCTGTTATTGGTGATATCTTAAAGACAGAAGTTTATGAACTATGCAGATATGTGAATCGGGATATTGAGATAATACCCAATAATATAATAACCAAGGCACCGTCAGCTGAGCTGCGGGAAGATCAAAAAGATGAAGACTCCTTGCCCCCCTACTCTATTCTAGATAAGGTATTAAAAATGTATATTGAAGAAAGAGTCCCGCTAGAGGAGATTATAAATAAAGGATATGATCGACAAACTGTATATAGAATAATAAACATGATAGATAGGGCAGAGTACAAGCGTAGGCAAATTCCCCCTATTATAAAGCTTAGTGATGGAGATTTTGGTATGGGTAGACGCCATCCTATGGTTCACGGTTTTAGAGTGGATGTGTATAATCAATGAGAATGTTTATAGCTGGAGCGGAGATAGAGTTATTGTTATATGAGTCACAATCCCTTAAGGGAAAGAGACAGATTCTCAATAGCCTTATTACAAAAATTCGCAACCAGTTTAATGTTGCTATAGCAGAGATTGATTATTTGGATACCTGGCAACGTACAAGGTTAGGCCTGGCATGCGTGTCTAATTCCTCGAACCATGCCCAGCAACAATTGGATAAGATGATTAACTATATAGAACAGGATGGACGTTTTGAGATTATAGATATTTATAGGGAGATATTCTAAATTAGCTTTTTGTACTAGCTTAATAACTGTTACAAGCACAGAAAAATTATGACAACTAGTTAAACTATAGAACAATTACTAAATTAGGTGAGTATACTAAAAAGATGGATTAAAATCAAAAAAAGTGTGTATGTATAGTATAGGCAATGTCAAATTTTTGTTAATTGACCCACGCCTACTTCCATGTAGCTTAAAGGGGGGATTGATTATCAAAATTTATCGTGACAACAATAGAGTATATGTCAAACCAAATGGTGCTATATCTTTTCTGACCATAAATGAGATTAAGAAACAGGTTTATGATTTTATTAATCCAGACGACACTGTATTAGTAATAGATCTTTCAAAGGTGGATTTTATAGATAGTTCCGGAATAGGTCTATTGATTTCCTTTCTTAAGCATATGAAAAATCGAGGAGGGAAAGTAGTTTTAGAATATCCCAAACTTGGGGTTCAGAAGCTATTAGAAATGACTCGAATGGATGAGCTGTTCGAGGTGAAGAAAAGACCAGAACCCACAACTGGTAGCTGGCGAGAATTTTTGTGAATAACAAACACCGAATATGCACTGGCATATACGGTGTTTTCTTTTTTTAACAGTCATGATTATACGAGTATGCGCGACTAAAGGCTAATCTACGACAAAAAGTTAAATATTTAACGGGATGATAAAATGGTCAGGCTCATGTTTGCATTTATTTGCATAGCATGTAAACGAATAACATTTATGTGGAGGGAGTAAAACATGATGAACGGGTACATGTATAATCAACCTATCATCCCTTGGGATCAAAATTATCCTATAACTTCTTATATACCTCCATTTCCGCCAAATTCCAAGTTAGCAAGAGCATATTTTATTTATCAAAGGTATACAAGAAGTTTTCCACCAAAAGAAGCATTAGATAAAGGAACAATGTTTCCTGAATTATATAGTCCTTATCCTTACCATGATAGGAAAGGCATATAAAGGAGGATGAGATCTGTGAAAAATAATGAAAGAGCTCGCCTTTTAGATGAAATTCGTGCAATTGAATTTATGACCATAGAACTAAACTTATATTTAGATACACATCCCGATGATCGAAAGGCATTGAATGATTACAATTCCTATACTAAACAATTAATGGCCTTAAAGGATGAATATCAAAGACTATACGGTCCCTTGAGCAATTTTGGTACCGCAGTCAGTGAATATCCTTGGGCTTGGTTAAATGAGCCTTGGCCATGGGAATTAGATTAAAGGGAGGAATAATTACATGTGGATATATGAAAAGAAATTAGAGTATCCTGTGAGAATTAAAAACCCTAACCCAAAGATGGCAAAGCTGATAATAACCCAGTATGGTGGTCCTGATGGTGAGTTGGCAGCATCACTTAGATATCTTTCTCAACGCTACATTATGCCCATACCTGAAGCAAAAGCGTTATTAACAGATATTGGTACAGAAGAATTAGCACATTTTGAAATAGTTGGTACTATGGTTTATCAGCTAATGAAAGGTGCTAGTCCAGAAGAGATCAAAGCAGCAGGGGCAGCAGATTATTTTGTGGATCACGGTCGTGGAGTATATCCTCAATCAGCTGCAGGGAATCCATTTACAGCAGCATATATTCAATCAAAGGGCGATCCTATAACGGATCTTTATGAAAACTTGGCAGCCGAACAAAAAGCCCGTTCAACATATGAGTATCTAATTCAGACAGCAGATGATCCAGATGTTATAGAACCATTAAAATTCCTAAGAGAACGTGAAGTTGTCCATTTCCAAAGATTTGGAGAGGCGTTAATGAAAGTCCAAGAGTACTTAGAATCAAAGAAATATTTTTAATCAGTAGTCCATACATCAAAGAGGCCTAAATAAGGCCTCTTTCTATATAATTTAATAAAAATAATTTTACCTAAATCTGAGTAAATGTAATGCATTTTGTGGTCTACTATTAGCCTGCATTAACCTTATAAGTAGGTAATGATACAATATCAAATATTAAAAAGAATTCAATTTATTTTGAAAGAAGGATAAGCTATGTTATAGAATAGATAAATGATATTTTGAGATAACAATATATTGTAGTATAATGGTAAAAAGCCTTAGACTTCTCCAAATCAGTGAAGGCGCTTACTATTGAACTGGCAGAAGAAATTAAGGTAGTTCTTATGGGAGGTGCAACGTGGTACAAGGGAATATTGATGGACTATCAAAGTCTATAATTGAAGAATTGGAATCCATATACGAAATGGAAGTACCTAAAGATGTTTTTTGTACTCCTGAATTGGTAGACATCCTTTGCAGGATAACGGCAAATATAAATAGGGAAATTTCAATATACATTGATCGTAAAGGCGATATTTTAGATGTGTCGGTGGGGAATGTTGGCCAAGTATCCCTACCATATATGAGAATGCGCAGAAGTGAGACAAGGCTTAATGGCATAAGATGTATTCATACTCATTCTAGCAGCAGTGGCAGGTTATCTAGAGTGGACTTAAATTCTTTGATGAATATGAGAATGGATGCCATGGCTGCCATTGGAGTGGAAAATGGAAGATACAACCAAGGCTATGCAGCGTTTATCAATCCTCCTGGAAGCCATGAGGAAATTACAATTGAAGGGCCTCTGTCAATAGATGAGTTTTGCAGCAGCATCTTGATGGATCACATATATCTAAGAGATAAAGAAATTCAACACCAAAAAGTAGTAGAAGTAATAGAAGATGAGAAGGAAAGAGCAGTATTGGTGGGATTGGATAGTGACGGAGAAGGTGCTGATTCAGTAGATGAATTGGAACAATTAGCAAATACAGCCGGAGCTGTGGTTGTAGGTAAGGTGATACAAAGTAGAAGGGTGCCTGATTCAGCTACTTATGTAGGCAGGGGAAAAGCAGAAGAGTTAGCATTGCTTTGTAGAGCCAATAATGCAAATTTAGTGATATTTGATGATGAATTAACTGCATCACAAATTCGCAACCTGGAAAATATAATAGGACTTAGAATTATCGACAGAACTGCCCTTATTCTTGATATTTTTGCTAGAAGGGCAATATCTAGAGAGGGCAAGCTTCAAGTAGAATTGGCTCAGCTTAGATACAGGCTACCTAGGCTAACAGGAATGGGTATAGCCTTATCCAGGTTAGGTGGCGGAATAGGTACTAGAGGTCCTGGAGAGAAAAAATTGGAAACCGATCGTAGGCATATCTACAGACGTATTAGGGAGATAGAAAAAGATCTTGAAAAAGTGAAAGATAGGCGTCAGGCCCTTAGGGAAAGAAGGCAGAAAAATCGGATCCCAGTAGTGGCGCTGGTGGGATATACCAATGCAGGTAAAAGCAGCTTAATGAATGCTTTAAGTGGTAGTAGTGTATTAGTTGAAAACAAGCTATTTGCTACTTTGGATCCTGTGTCCAGATCCATTGAACTTCCTAATGGGCAACAGGCACTTTTGGTGGATACCGTAGGATTTATAAACAAGCTGCCCCATGATCTGGTTGAAGCTTTTAAATCAACTCTGGAAGAGGCAATTTATGCAGATTTGCTACTCCATGTAGTGGATTCAGCATCACCAAATCTTATGGATCAGATAGGCGTAGTAGAAGAATTATTAGATTCATTAGGGTGCAATCAGCCTATTATAACGGTTTACAATAAAATAGATCTTTTGGATGAGAAACAGCAATTGTTATTGCCTGTAAAAAAGCCTGTGGTCTATGTTTCAGCTATTAATAAGGTGAACTTGGATAAACTGATTGATGCTGTAACGGAAAATCTGCCCATCACAAGACGCAGAGTTGAGCTGCTAATTCCTTATACTGAAGGGCAGGTATTGTCTCAAATTCATGATCAAGGTCAGGTGTTAAAGGAAGAATATAGGGATGATGGCATTTTTATTTTTGCGGAGCTAGATTCGGCAACTTATGGGAAATTTAAGAGTTATAAAATAGCAGATCAAGTATAATTTTTGTTTTGATGCACAGGATAGTGGTATAAATTAAAAAACAAGCTTAGGAGGAATGGCCTTGAAAGTGTATGTAGATCAGGATTTATGCATAAGTTGCGGATTGTGTATAAGTATATGCGACGATGTATTCTCCTGGAACGATGATGACAAAGCACAAGCCATTGATCAGGAGATTCCCGAGGAGCTTACCGATGAGGTAGAAGAGGCAGTAGAAAGTTGTCCTACTGAAGCAATTAAATATCAGGATTAATTATGAAATAACCCGTCGATGCAGAAAATTTGCTTCGGCGGGTTATTCATAAATATATAATTATAAAAATATAATTATTTTAGATACAATAGTACAATTATTACATATCATATTCAATAATGCAAATATTTATATAACTTTATGCAATTGTTCAAAAAAAATAGCCATGTTTTTTGTTAATAATAGCTATAGCCAGATTGTCCCTATAAAGATATAATTGTATTATACTAGAAGGAACCCTTGCTTTGCATCTTTTGGTGCTAAATAAAAAAATGGAGGGATATTAATGGCAAGTGTAACTCTAAAAAATGTTTATAAAGTATATCCAGGAGGAGTAACAGCTGTAAGCGACTTCAATCTTGATATAGCTGATAAAGAATTTATCGTTCTTGTAGGACCTTCTGGATGTGGAAAATCTACTACATTGAGAATGGTTGCCGGACTAGAGGAAATTACTGAAGGGGAACTTTATATTGGTGATAAACTAATGAATGATGTTGCCCCTAAAGATAGAGATATTGCAATGGTTTTCCAAAACTACGCGCTTTATCCACACATGACTGTTTATGATAACATGGCTTTTGGATTGAAATTGAGAAAGACTCCTAAAGCTGAAATCGATCGTCGTGTTAAAGAAGCAGCAAGAATCTTGGACATCGAGCATCTGCTCAACAGGAAACCAAAAGCTCTATCAGGAGGACAAAGACAAAGGGTTGCTCTAGGTCGTGCTATTGTTCGTGAACCTAAAGTTTTCTTGATGGACGAACCTTTGTCTAACCTAGATGCTAAGTTAAGGGTACAGATGAGAACTGAGATTACCAAGCTTCACAACAGACTACAAACCACCTTTATCTACGTAACCCATGACCAGACTGAAGCTATGACCATGGGTACCAGAATCGTTGTTATGAAGGATGGATTTATACAACAAGTTGATACTCCTCAAAATCTATATGACTATCCTGTAAATCTATTCGTTGCTGGATTTATTGGAAGCCCTCAAATGAACTTTGTTGATGTAACTTTAGTTAAGGAAGGCGACGCTGTATATGCAGTGTTCGGAGAAAATAAAATTAGAATTCCTGAAGGAAAAGTTAAAAAATTCAAGGATCCTTCCTATATTGGTAAAGAAGTAGTTATGGGTATCAGACCTGAGGATCTACATGATGAGGAAATCTTCCTACAAAGTGCTGCTGATAGCACAGTTAAGGCATACGTTGATGTTGTAGAGCTGTTAGGTTCTGAAACCTATCTATACCTCAATGTTTCAGGAACTGATATAATCGCTAGAGTTGATCCTAGATCTACTGCTAGATCAGGCGATACTATCAAGATTGCTTTAGATACCAACAGACTACACTTCTTTGATAAAGAGACAGAAGAGACTATATTGGAAAGATAAATGACAAATTTCCTTAAAGAATAAGAGTTTTTAGACAAAAAAAAGAAGGATTTTATAAATAGGAGCAGAAATATTATCTTAGTATAGTATTTCTGCTTTCTTTTTAATTAGGACAAAATTCCCACTTTATAAAGCCGCAAAAATTATGTATACTTATATTTATAAGCTACATATAGTAGTCGAAAAAGGCAGCTGGGAATGTAGAAATGGGTGAAAATATGCAGGTTGAAAAGCGCATGCAAAAGCTTTTAAATAAAATAACTGACAGTATCCAAGTTGAAGCGGATATTGTCAGTTTAGATGGAATAATAGTGGCAAGCAGCGATTCAACTCGAATCGGAAAACAAGATTCTTCCATTCAAGCTAGAAGTGCAGTTGAAGAAAACAATAGATTTACTTATGCTGAGCGGACCTATATAAAATTTAATACAAATTTGAATCGAACCTATTATTTATCAATGGCGGGAACTAGTAAAACTATTGGGAACTATTGCATATTGATAATATCCCTCATAGAGCTCTATCTTAAATCTACTACACAGAGGATGGATAGAGAGGATACCTTATGCGCTGCCATGTTAGGTCATATATCCGATCTAGAGTTTCAAGAAGCTGTAAGAACATATAAGATTGATGCCGCAACTCCAAGGTGTGTATTTGTAATTAGGACTGAGGGCATGGAAGCTGCCGAAATTCATAAGGTAATGATAAATGTGTTTCCCAAGGAGATGGAAGATTTTTTAGTTCTTATTGATAGTCAGACTGTAGGATTGGTTAAAACAGTAGTAGATGAAATAGACGAATCAGACTTAATACAGTTAGGATCTGCTATTGAGGATACCATATTGAATGAAACTTCAGTGAAATCATATATAGGTATTGGTCAAGTCAAGAGTAACATATATGGAATACGTGAGTCCTATAAAGAAGCAATAAAGGCTATGGATGTAGGTAGAACCTATGAGCCTAACAATAGGGTATTTTATTATGACACTTTGTTATTAGAAAGGTTTCTTAGTGAAGTTCCTATGAATATAAGTGAAAAATACTATAAACATATATTTCATGGAGAGATTAATAAGGTCTTAAACGACGAGATGATTGCTACTATTGAGAAGTTTTTTGAAAACAATCTAAATTTAAGTGAAACTTCTAGGCAATTGTATATCCATAGAAATACTTTGGTCTATAGATTAGATAAGATACAAAAGACACTAGGGCTTGATCTAAGAAACTTCCATGATGCAGTAACATTCAAAATTATGATGATGCTAGAAAGACAGAATCGGGAGTGTTCAGATTGATACAGTTTAAGAATGTCACAAAAATATATGAAAACGGTACAAAAGCCTTATTAAATGTAAACCTTACCATTAACAGCGGGGAATTTGTTTTCTTAGTGGGGCCTAGTGGTGCTGGAAAAACTACTGCTGTAAAATTGTTATTGAGGGAAATAAAGCCCACCCAGGGAGAGATTATTGTCAATGGAAGGGATATAACTAAGCTGAAAAAGAAAGAGATACCCTTCTACAGAAGAAATCTGGGTGTGGTTTTTCAAGATTTTAGATTACTGCCTGATAAAACCGTATATGAGAATGTGGCCTTTGCTATGGAAATTGTAGAGGCAAGGGAAAGAGATATAAGGAGGCAGGTTCCCAATGTTCTTGCCATGGTGGGTTTAGAATCTAAAGCTAATTCTTATCCACATCAATTATCTGGTGGAGAACAACAAAGGGCAACTTTAGCTCGAGCTATAGTTAATAATCCGTCTATTCTGGTAGCTGACGAGCCTACGGGGAACCTAGATCCAGACACAGCAATGGATATTATGAGGCTTATAAATATGATCAATCATAGGGGCACTACAGTTATAATGGCTACTCATGCCAGTGATATTGTCAATGCTATGAGAAAGAGGGTTATAACCTTTAGAAAGGGAATAGTAGTTAGGGACGAAGAGAAGGGTGGCTACGTAAATGAAGCTCAGAACTTTTAAGAACTTTTTTAAAGAAGCATTGCGCAATATCTTTCGTAATAGGGTAATGTCCGTTGCATCCATTGTTGCTATAATGTCAGCTTTGTTTATTTTAGGTGTTGTATTGATATTAGCTTTTAATCTTGAGCATGTTGCTGGAGGATTGGAATCAAAGGTTGAGGTAACTGTCTTTTTGAATAAAGATATTGGCAGTAATCAATCTCAGGCAGTTGTGAGTCAGATAAAAGAAATTGATGGAATTTATGAAGTGGAGTTTATCCCCAAAGATAAAGGCTTAGCCCAGTGGAAGAAGGAATTAGGCGAAAAAGGAGATCTTCTTGAAGGTTATGAAGGCAATAATAACCCACTGCCGGATAAGCTTATACTTAGAATTGAGAAGCCAGAGTATGTAGATGGCATTATATCCAAGGTTAATGATATTCCAGAAGTGGACAAGGTTAACTACAGCCAGGAGGTAGTGGAATCTATTAGTAAAATAGTAAACACTACTAGGCTGGTGGGACTTTTACTAATGATAATGCTAATAATAATAGCTATGATTATTATTAATAACACTGTAAGAATTAACGTTTATTCCAGACGTAGAGAGATAAGTATAATGAAGTATATTGGTGCCACGGACAGCTATATTCGTTGGCCTTATATTATTGAAGGTTTTACAATAGGTGTTATTGCTGCTATTTTAGCAGGAGCACTAGTTGTTGGTGGATACAATTTATTGCTCAATAGAGCAGGGCAAATGGTGGGAAATCATAGCTTCTTAAACTTATTTGAGCTTTTGCCTATAGAGAAAATGATATATTATATAGGTTTAGCTTTCTTGTTGGTAGGCTGCGGCGCTGGCATAATAGCCAGCATAA
>Ga0209537_1001044_pt1 | contig 32301 bp, 33 predicted proteins | sample BioPla4DNA1_FD_187698 | JGI IMG/M metagenome (GOLD analysis project Ga0209537, IMG submission 187698) | Biogas fermentation microbial communities from Germany - Plant 4 DNA1 (SPAdes) (version 2) | ecosystem: Engineered > Bioreactor > Anaerobic > Digestate | place: Bielefeld, North...
TGTTTTGTGGTGATTCAATAATAACATGAAATTAGGGGGTCGTTGTTTTTTTTATAAAAAAAATTTGCGAAACCTTGATATATAAAGATTTTAAAAAGAAAAATAGTGTAAAGACTTTACACTAACATTAATCCTACAGGAGGACCAAAATGATAAACTTAACTAAACAATTTAAAAATAAAGAAATTACTTTGACAGCTCTTTTTATGGGAAAGGACCTTAATGTATCAATTTATGGTGGAGATCTTCCCCACATTGGTGCCATTGCTCTTGGAATTCCCCGTCCCAGCCTTGAAGATAAAAATAAAATAAGTTCTTCCGTTTCTCTTTTAACAATAACAGGCCATAAGGAAGATGTTATCGTTCAAAGGCTTGCCAAAGTTTTGTCAAAAAACCTTAACTCTACAGTAGTTGTAAGCTGCGGCATCCATTATGACAATATAACTTTAGAAGATATAGAAGCAATAAACCTGCTTATATCTGATTTAACTGATGAATTAATTAGTAAATTATCCTAATTTTATATAATTTTCCTTTAATCCTTGTTAAAAAATAGTCCATATTTTAAACCTATTTATACAAAATTCAATATAAATAACGATAATGATGAAAGAAAATTTGAGTTTTATATACTTATTTTTAAAAAAATGCTTTAATAAATGTTTGAAAGTCATTTATTAAAGCGTTTTCTTTTTTATAATATATAATTCATTTTTTATTATAATTTTCTTTCCTTGTAGTATTTATCAATTCTTAGATCTATGGCATCTTTCATATGCTCTATAAAGGCCTTATCCTTAATAATATCCTTCATATCATCCTGAAGGGCAATTAGGGCTCCTTCTTTAATTTTAAAGAAATCTCCATGAGTATCTAATAAAAATTTAATTGGATTATCCTTGGCTAATTTAATATATCTTTTTCTATCCCAGCTTTCAAAGTCAGCAGTTGACTTATGCCTTAGCATATCAACTTTATTAGAACCCTTATGGTAAAATTCATAGAAGCTTTGATATACCTCTTCTTCATCAATCTCCATCTTTGGCTTGCCCTTGTTATAAAAGGCAAGAAAAATAGGCATCTTGTAACTTTTACTCATGCTGGTAGTTTCTATCATATTAATAAATTCCCTGCCCCTTGTATTATAAAGACCTTCTTCCTCTTTAGTTAATTCATTATTTTCCTTTAGAAACTTCAGATAATTATTAAAGGGATTCAAATCTGCCTTGCTTTTTACTATTGAATAAATTTCATCATCTAAATTTCTAAAGAAATCAAGCCTGCTTGGCCTGTAAGCCAGTTCTTCCTTAATTCTTAAATATTCTTCCCTTAAGGCCTCTTTTATCTTCTCCTTAGTCTGCCTTTCCTTAGAAGCTAATCTTTTAAATAGATCTATCAGCCTAAAGTCAAATTCCACCAGGCAGTCTTCTGGATAGTCCTCTTCCCTAAAGCTTCCCCTTTTGGCTTCTTTTGATGAATATTCCTTGCCGCTTAATAAAAAGGGAAGCAAATCTGCTTTTTTATAGTTTCCTATAAAGTCTAGTGCATTTAAGTATTTTTTGTCCTTGTACTTTCTTAGTCCCCTGCCTAGCTGCTGCAAAAATACTGTTGGAGACTCTGTTGGTCTTAAAAACATAACCATATCAATTGAAGGAATATCTAAGCCCTCATTAAACATATCAACAGAGAAGATTACTTTTAATTCACCCTTAGTTAATTTATTTATGGCATCAGTCCTGTTTTCTGAATATTTCCCTTTTTCTCCACTGTATACTGCTGCTGCTCCTACTCCATTTTTGCAGAAATATTCTGCCATGTATTCAGCATGATTTTTTGAGCTGCAGAAGCCTAGGGCTCTTTTGGAAGAATATTTTTTATAATGATTTAAGATTAATTCTGCCCTCTTATTAATCATTAGGGATTTTTCTAAGTCCTTATCATTATATTTCCCATTTTTGTATTCCACATTATCATAGTTTACCGTTTCATCATATATGCCATAGTATCTAAAGGGAACCAGATAGCCCTTGTTTATGGCATCAGTAAGCCTAACTTCATAAACAGTATTGTAATCACAAAGGGCAAAGACATCTTTAGAATCTAGTCTTTCTGGAGTTGCTGTTAATCCCAGCAGGAATTTAGGCCTAAAATATTCTATAATATTTCTATAATTTTTTGAGACTGCATGATGAAACTCATCTATTATTATGTAATCAAAGTAGTCCCTGCTAAAATAGCTTTCCTTTAAGTATTCAGCCTTTCCTAAAGTCTGAACCAGGGCAAAAATCATGGACTTATATTTATCTTTTGTATCACTATAAAAGAAACCAATATCCTGGCTCTTTCTAACATTTTTAAAACTTTCTGCTGCCTGCTTAATTATTTCTTCCCTATGGGCAACAAATAAAATTCTGTTATATTTCCTTGAATCAAAGGCTGCCAAATAGGTTTTGCCAACTCCTGTTGCAGCTACAACCAGAGCCTTATCATAACCTTCCTTACGGCAGTTTTCTAGGGCATATAGGGCTTCAAGCTGGGCTCCCCTAGGCTCAAATAGTTCGAGCAGCTTATTTTCCTTAAAAGCTTCTTCTTCCTCTAGGTCCTTATAAACTTTAGGCCTTTTCCAAGTCCTTGAATATTCCTTCATAACTTCTTCGTCAATTACTTGGGAATGATTATAAAATAAGTCCTCAAAGGTCTTATAGAAAACATTAAAATCCTTTGGATTTTGGGACTTTAGAAATCTATAATTCCACTCAATGGAAGCTGTTAAGGCTCCTCTTGATAGATTGGAAGATCCTAGGTAAATTTCACTGTCCTCTTGATTATGAAAGATATAGGATTTAGGGTGAAAGGACTTACTTGGGACATTATAAAACCTTAAATCAATCTTATCTCCTAGTTCCCCCTTAAGAAGGTATAAGGCTGAAGGTTCAGTTATTCTTAAATAGTTTCCTGTTAAAATTCTAATTTTAACTCCCCTTGAAACAGCTTCCTTTAAGTCCTCTAAAATAAGCTTTACTCCTGATTCCATTAGGAAGGATACAATGATGTCAATTGCTTCTGCCTTTTTTATGCTTTCCTTTAAACTGTAATATAGAAAATTCTTGTCTCCAGTTATTGCATTAGGGCTCTCAATAAATATTGGAGCCTTTATATTTATATCTAATTGTTTTTTTATTTTTATATCCTTAACAGCCTTCACAATCTCTCACCTTTTTAAGTAAAATTATTTTACAGCCTTAAGAATTATACCTTCCTTAAAGCCGCCTCTTTCTTCTTTTTTCTTATTCCTTGCCTTAATAAGTTCTTCTTCACTATATCCTAGGGCAGAAGCAAGTCCAAATAAAACTTCCATAATATCTGCCAGCTCTTCTAGGTTCTTTTCTTCTAGGAATTCTTCAAGCTCTTCCTTAAGTTTATTTTCTAAAAGCTTATATTTATCCTCCTCTGAGGCAATTTCTATTTCACATTCACTGCCAGCTGCCTTTATTATTTCTGGTATTTTGTCCCTTACTAGTTTGTTGTATTCTTTCATTTGCTGCTCCCCCTTTTGCTCAATTTAATTCTAAGCTTATTTATTTGGATATTCCTTCTCTAATGGTTCTCTAGAATATTCCTTTAAATTATACAATACCGCTCCATAATCTTTATAATTTTTTCTTGCTTCAATTAATGTTAAGCCATGATTTAAATCACTTGCTTCATTATCACTTTTAAGGAACAAATCTATTTCCCACAAACATACTGGGCATACATAAGAAAGTGCATTTCCATTATTGGGAATGGTAATAAATCCACAACAAGGACATGGTGAATTTCCCTTTACATAAACTTCATCATTAGATTGGTTACTTATTATTTCCCTACTTTTTACTTCTGGCAAATACTTATATTCTTTTTTACTCATAAATATATCACCCATTCTTTAATAAAAGTAAAAGCTATATTTTTTGAACGGCAAATTCCCAAGCTATTTTCTCATCTCCATATCTCATCATACTTTCTTCACTGCAGTGCTTAATTTCAAATTCTTTAAAGTAATATTCTATATCTTCCCTATCAAAGAATCTTTTATAGCCACTTTCAGTTAAGTAAAAATGCTTTTCTATTTTTTGCCCAGTTAAGGCTCCGTAGTTTTTGTCATTAACTGAATTAAGCCTGCCTATTAAATAGCCCTTAGGCTTTAGAACCCTCTTTATTTCTTGGATAATCTTTTTAGTAGCAGCATCATTAAAGTAATGTAGAGATAAATCAGCTATAATGACTGAAATACTTTCATTTTTAAAAGGAAGCTTTTCTCTTAAATCAAGCTGCATTGTCTTTGAATTGGGTATATGACTTTTTACTATATTTAGTGCTTCCTCTGAATAATCACAGGATAAGACTTTATAATTTCTTTCGGTTAGATATAGGGTGTCTGATCCTGTACCGCAGCCTAGGTCTATTATTGTGGTGTCTTTATGTTTAGTTAGAATGTATTTGTATTTGTCTAGCCATGGGCCGTAGATTGGCTTTTGGTTGGTTATGGATTTGTAGATGTTGTTCCAGTAGTTTTTCATTGAAATCACCCTTGTTTGTTTATATATTGATTATACAATAATTATTAAGTTATGTATAAAGTTAGATTTTTTTGCCTTCTTCTTATTTAAATATAAAAAAGACAATAAATATATTTGTTTTTATACAAATATATTTATTGCCTCCTTCTTCTTTACTTCTGATATAGTTCATTATTTCATATTCTAAATGTAATATTCATTTCGTATTTATTACATTTTTTAATTTGTATTCTTAAGTATAACTCTTTAAGAAAACATTATTGATTTTGTTCCTCAAGTATAATAGCTTAATAGTAACTTGAATAATTAGAATTTCTAAAGCATTTTCTAAATACTTATTTATGCAATAGCTAGGAATACAGCTACAACTTTCATATATCTTATAAATATCTTTCTGAATTAAAGGCAATACTTAAATCAAATATTGTCTTCGATACATTTTAATTCTTTGACTAATCTATCCTAAAAGAAAATTTACACTTCTGAGAATTCCTACAAGATATAACCCTAAACTTTCTTTCATCATCATACATTTTTTCTAATTCCCCATTGCAATAAGGACACCTCAAATTGCTATCCCCCTGACAAAATAAATTAATATCAACATTTAAATCTAGGCTTTGCATTATCTTTGTATATACATTAAGAGCTTTTTTATCTCCAATTATGTAAAAGTATTTTAATATTAATATTGTTGATTCTAAATTTTTAGAATCATTATAATTTCTTAACCAATTTGATATTAATGTTATAAATTTATCATTTCCATTTACAGCATCAATAAATTTATGCCAATACCCAACATGACGCCTGCAGTACTTAGAGTTATTCATTTTTATAGAAAGAATTTTTTCTTTTATTTTTTCCTGCTCAAATTTTTCTTCTTCTAATTGTTTATTTTTAATTTCCTCTAATAATAATCTATTTTTTTCTTTTGCTTCACAATCTTTTATACATTCATTTATAAATTCTTTATATTTTTCATTATATTTTTCCAAAAAATCACACTCTATATTTCCATCTGTTTTTATTATTACCTCTTCCATTTTATAAACTACTGATACGACTTGATCATAAATATTTTTGTCATTATATTTATCTTGATAGCTCATATTCTTCATTAGTATAAATTTCTTCTTTTCAACATCTAGAAAAACAGCTATTTGACTGCGCTCATTTAACATTATCTGTTTAAAAAAGGGAACTTCTATTTGTTGCTTCCTTCCAATTAATTCTTCTTCCTTCCCCCTCAATATCCACAACACATTTACATTTAACCTATTATACTCTTCTTCTCTTTCCTGCCATTCTTCTAATGTTAAATCTGTTCTCTGAAATTCTATAGCCAGCTTATTTCCATTTGAAAATTCAATATAAATATCTGCTATCCTTCTATTTTTAAATCTATATTTAATCATAAGAGTATCATTGGGATATAAAGATTTCATATATTGATATAAAAGCATTCTTCCCCTCTTATGCTCCTCTGATTCTCTTGCTCCATTACTAATCGAATCACACTTTAAGTCAGTAACTTTATGTGAAAAATGCGGAACTTTCTTTTTTAAATCATTAGCTTTTAAAATTACCTCTTTTCCGCAATCCGGACATGTTAATTCACCATTTTTTCCAGCAATCTTCAATTTCTTTTTTAACTCATAATTTAATGCATAATTTTCACTAGCTACATCATAAGCACATATATATTCATTTTTATATTTACATACCTCCATATGCTCCCCCTTTATAAAACATATAATTTCTTCTGTAAATAACAAATCCAAAGCTACTTATACTAATAAGATACCTTTTCTTATTTATAGCATTTTCCATATCATTTCCCTACAAATACTTCTTAATTATCTTTATAATATCATCACCATATTTACTTACCTTAACATCTCCAAATCCAGGCACTTCTTTTAATTCCTCATTATTTACGGGCATTTTTGAAATCAAATCTTCTAGTTGTTTATTATTATATATAAAATATGGTTTTACCTTTTCTTCCCTACATTTAGCTAAACGAAATTCCTTTAATTCTTTATAAATCTCTGTATCTTCTATATTTGTTGTATTTTTTATGTATTCATTCTTAGTTTCTTTAACTATATTTTCATAGCTTTCTATACAATCTACTTTATTATTTTCAATTAAATATTTATTGTATTTTTCTAAATAAGATACTTCCTTTTCTTTATGAGCTTTAAGAAATCTTTCTGCCCAAGACAATAAAGCTTTATCTGACATTTCTGGTTCTTTAGATTTTTTATATGTATCTTTTATGTAGGCAATTAATTGATCTGTTCTAATAACCTTATTTCTTATTTCTTTCTTTGCAAATCTAGAATTAAGTACAGTTTTAGGATTAGATAAAACCACTACTGTTCTATATGAATTTTCAAATAACTTATCAGTAAGAAATTTAGTTATTATATTTGACTTATTTTCCATAGCTATCTTCTTCATTAGCTTTAAATGTCTTTCATTTTGGGTTATTGGTGAATATATTCCTTCTTTTATTTTTTTCCTTCCAAAAGTCATAGTTCTAATAAAATCACCTTGATTATTTATCTCTATATTTCCAAATAAATTTTTACACTCTATTACGAAACAAATCTTTTTTGTAAATACTAAATAATCTATTTGAGCAGTTAAATCATCACTTTCTATATATAGGTCATGTATTATATACATTGGCATATGACTATTTTTTAATTCAAATTCAATATTTCTTTCGCCTATGATTCCATACTCAATGTATTTTATTTCTTTCTTAATCTTTTCTTTTCCCTCTTCATTTAATTTCGGTTCTAATTCCCTTAAACGTTCTATTTGTTCTGCAGCTTTATTGCTTTTTCTTAAAAATATAGGTTCTTTTAGCTTATCGAATATTCCCATTTATGTCTCTCCTCTATATAAATAAAAAATCTTTCTTGTAATAACATTATATTTTTTACAAAAGTAACCATATAGTAAAATTTTACAACAAATCTTGATTTATATCAAATTTTGTAAATTAAAATAAAAAGTTTCTAAACATCAAATGCCAATGTTTAGAAACTTTTCTTTTACTTTAAATTAATTTCCCAACTTCCTGTTTTATCAACTAAAAAACTATTAAACTCTAAATTTATTTTATTAAAGATTTTTTCTTTAGCTGTTAGATCCTCTTTCCATATTCCATAAATCCTTATATTTCTTAATTCTTCTGGATTTTCATTACTTACATCATCTGATGAACTAAAACCTCTCGAATATCCACTTCTTCTCGTATTATTTAGCAGAACTATCTCTGAATTATCAGAATCCTCATCTTCTACTTCTATAATAGTTTCTATTACTTCACCATTCTCATTAGTAGTGTCCTTTATTTCCTTTATAGTAAATGATTTATTTATTTCCTTAACATTTATAAGCTTATTAACTTCTAAAGTTTCATTGTCCTTTGGAATATCCACTTTTATAACTTCTGGATTCCTTATATCATAATCTAATGATATCTTGCTTATTTTTATATTTAATGGTTTATCTAAAATTCCATCAATATAAAATTCTCTACCATTTCCACTAATATCAGAGGAATTTATCTTATATTCATTCCCCTCTTGGTCTTTAACTATTATATCTTCAGGATTTACATGCATTCCACTTAAAGAATCATTTTTATAAAACTCATTTGTCCATATAGATAAATAAGTTTTATTATCAAAGAAATATTTGTTTATCCCAAGTAAAATATCATTATCTATAGAGGTTTCCCCTACTTCATCATAACCATATAAAAACTCTGGCTTTTCTAAGTTCATTTTAATTTCTTTATCATAAACTAATAAAGTTACTTCATTCAAAATCTTATTTGTTTCAAAATAAAGACTTGAGAAATCTAATTTACCTCCAGATGCTGAGGAGTATGAGCTAGCTTCTACAAATTCTCCATCTATTTTTATCTTTATATTTTTATTTATTTCCTTAAGGTTTTCTGCTCCTTCACTTTCAAAAAACACTTGAACATTTAATCCACTTTTCTCACTTACAACAGATTTAATTAAAAATTCTTTATCTAGTTCTACTTTTAATGGTGTCTTTAAAATAGTCATTTCTTTTTCTGAAGTTACTAATCCTGTACCTGGATTAAAAAATAATTTTTCTTTAATCTCTGCAATTACTTGTTTTCCAAAGGGAGTAAGAATTGTTCCTACAATTAAAGCAATAACAGCTGCGGATATTATTTGCTTTTTATATACTTTACTTTTTTCATTTTTTATTTTTAATTTAATGGAATTTTTTATTTTTTTCTTTTCTATATCATTCATTGATTCTTCTACTTCTTCACTATAATCAAATTTATATTCTTTAAGAAGATCATAAATATCTTTATCCTTCATAAATTTCCTCCATATTAATTTCTTTATATTTTTTTCTTAATTTTTTTCTTCCACGGCTGATCTTTGTATTTATATTAGAGATTGTAAGACCCAATAAATCTGAAATCTTACTGCTGCTATAACCAAATAAAAATTTCATTACAAAAATACTTTTATCTGGCTCCTTTAATTTATTTATTAAATTAATAACCTGACTAGTTTCTATATTTCTTATTATTTCATCTTCTAAACTATAGTTACTTTTTTCATTTTCTTGAAAGGAAACTATTTTATTTACTTCTTTTGAATACTTTCTATAATAATCAATGGCTTTATATTTACTTAATCCACATATCCAAGACTTAAAATCACCGGCTTCCCCTTCAAACTTATTTATATTTTTCCAAACACTAAAAAATATATCTGAAAGACATTCTTCTATTACTCCATTATCACCTATAGGTTTTAAAACATTTCTAACTATTCCATTTACTAAAGAACCATATTCATCTATAACAAAATCTAATGCTCTTTCATTTTTCTTTAATAGTTCCCTAATAAAATTACTTCTGTTTATTTTCATAAATTTCTCCTTTCTAAGGCCTTCACCATATATAACGAAGTAATCTTAGATTTCCTTACACATATTTATAAAAAACTTATATTAATATCTTTCTAAGTCTTTCTATATTTTACATAGCCTTAACTTTTTTATAAATTTTTTTATTATTTCGTAAAAAATAAGGATGTAAAAATTCCTTACACCCTATTTATTCATTGTACTTCAGCTGTTTTCCTAGTGACTAATTCTTCTACTTTATTTAATTTTCTTTTAATTCCCTTAACCTATTTATCTACAACATAAGTTCCTAATAACAAATCATAAGCTGTCTGTTTTTCTTTTGTTACAAACACTGTGAAATATGGAATGAATAAAAAATATTTACTAGCACTCTTTAAAATGTTTCTTATAAAAAGCTTAAGTAGGGTTGTATTATATAGGCGTATATCATTACACCTTTTTCCTATAGTTTGTCCATTAAAGAAAATTTCCATTAAAGTATAAATTATTGATTCTAAAATTACTATTGCTGCTATGCTAGCTAATACTAAAAGTATGTCATTTATTTCTGGGTACAATACTAAATAGCCCAACATAAAATAAGGACAAAACACTAACATTAATAATATAAATGGATATACACTTAGAATACCTGTATCTTTAAAAAAACTAAATGCCATAAAAGATATTACTATCATTATTGGCATTGATACTATTAAATAATCCATTAAATATGCCTTTGCTCTTTTAGAAAAACTTGAATATCTCATACTTTTACCTTTCTATTTGTTTTATAGCTTTACTACTTCTTCCTTTTATCTGAATCAACAAATATCTTTCTTCTGTAATATAGTTGTATATTTTACTTAAATAACCATATAATAAAACTATATAATAAACTATTCTTTAGGTCAAATTTTTAAAGAACAATAGGATTATATATATTAGTTATAATTAATATTGTTTTTGCAGATTTTATACATAACACATTACAAGTTCCTTTCTATTTGACAATTTTATTCCAAAAATATATAATTTTTACACGATACATTAATTTTAATTGTTTTCGATAAAAATATTAAAATTCATATTTTGGGGGTAAGCATATTGGAATCTATAATATTACTTGCAGTTTTTATTTATTGTATTTTTCTAATTCCTAAATATATTAGTTTTAGAAACTCAACTTATAAAGATGCTAGCGGAAATAGTTTTTTAAGAACAATATATGATAAAGGAAAATATGGTGAGTTTTTAACCTTCCTATACTTAGAAAAACTCAGCAGCTACAAAAGGCTAATGACAAATTTGTATTTACCAAAATCTAATGGGGAAACTACTGAAATTGATTTATTAATGCTTACTGAAAAAGGCATTTATGTATTTGAATCTAAGAATTATAGTGGCTGGATATTTGGGGATGAGAAAAATAAGAATTGGACACAAACCCTTCAAAATAATCAAAAGAATAAGTTTTATAATCAAATATGGCAAAATAAAAGTCATATAAGCACATTAAAATCTACTTTAGAAATTGATAGGATAATTTTTATAAATTTTTTATTATATTTAGTGAGCATTATACTCTTAAAAAATTAATCTAATTTCTTCTAATGCAAAGGTAATAAAAAGAAAGCAATTAAGGAAGATATGAATAATCCCTTTACTTTAATGTCAAAGGAAGAAATAGATAAATTATATATAAAGTTGTAAGCTTACACCCATGCTAATGATTTTATTAAAAAAGTTCATGTAGAAAATATAAAGGCTAAAAGATTGTAATTTATCTTTTAGCCTTTTTTAATTCAATCTAAAATTAGCTCTAAAAATTATTAAATAATCTATTTATATACTTATACTTTCATTTAATATACTTTCCAATATTCCTTCTTCTATCATATTTAAATTTAATAAATATTTATTATGTTCAAAAGTTTCCTGTAAAGATTTACTTGCTGCAAGCCATCCTTTTCCATCAGTAATCCAAATAAATTCATAACCATCAGAAATTATTAAATCATATAATGTTTTATATTCCCCTGCTGTCGCTTTTAACTTTGAACCTCCACCACTATAATAATTTGTTTCTATTAAGAACAGTTTATTATTTGTTTTAATTGCAAAATCAAATCTTCTACTAGCCTTATCAACCTTAACATTTAAATTCCACTTTTCTTTAATTCTATTAGGGGTAGCTTGTACAATATATTCGTAATTATATTTATTACATAAATCTTTTATAAATAGCTCAACTAAATTTTCCATGCTAGTTCCTGAACGATTTTTTCTACCATTACTATCAAGCCCAACCTCTACTCCTAGTACATAATCTACTAAATTTTTAACTTTCTTATTTTTAATAATATCCAATATCCCTGTATTTTTAGTAAATTCTACAATTCTATCTATATCATTCTCTGATAAATCAACAGTATTAGAGAAATCATATTTTTGAATATCAAACTTTATTTCATTATCATCAATTGGTTTTAATATTTGAAAACAACTCTCTCTACTTGCTAGTAATATAGGAATAGCTTTTATAATATCTGGATACTTTTTTAATAAACTTTTAAATTCCTCTTCAACCTTCTCTTTTCCAAGTAAATAATTTAATAAGTTTAAACTCATTTCTACTTCTGATAAATTTTTATAAACTTTTTTCCATTTTACAAAATAATCCCATCCACTTATGCTATCTTTTAAACTACTCATGAAGTATTTAAATGTTTCTTCTGATTTATTATAATCAATTCTTTTTTTATCTAAATTCATCCCAAATCCCCTCTTTACTTATATATTTTTGTCTATACTATAAATAGAAGTATATAATTTTATTTTAATAATTAGTTATTAACAATTCTGTTATCTTCCCTCTTTTACTTGCGTCTGAATTAATATTTCTTTTTGCATAAACTCTCTTTATATTAAATTCAGAATATAAATCATCAAAAAAATTATCATTCTCATCTAAATTTTTAGGATCCGAATTACTTAACATTATTTTGGCTCCTCTATCACTCATCTCTTTATAAAAATCTCTTAATAATATTTGTGATTCATCATTAAAAGAACTTTTATTATAAGACGTAAATCCCCCTTTTGTTACTGGTCTATATGGTGGATCAAAATATACAAATGTATTATTATTTATATACTCATCAACTTCATAAAAATTCTTATTTAAAATTTTAACTCTAAATTCCCCATTTTTATTTTTCATATTTAGGAATTTAGAAATATTCATTAACAATTCTTCATCAAAGAAACTTGGATTTTTATACTTTCCAAAGGGTACATTAAATTCTCCTTTTGAATTCTCTCTATATAATCCATTAAAACATGTTTTATTTAAAAATATAAAATAAGTAGCTAATTGTAATTTATTACAATCTAAGGAATTAAACTTATTTCTGATTTCATAAAATAGTTTTTCCCTTTCTTCCATTTCTAAGTTTAAATATATATTCTTAAGCTTCTTTATTTCTTCTATTAATTTTTCAGGATTATCTCTAATAACTTCATATAAATTTATCAACTTAGAATTTATATCATTTATTATGTATTCTTCAAAATAATCATTTTCTAAGAAATAAAAAAACACTGAACCAGCACCAACAAAAGGCTCCACGTATCTTTTAATGTCTTTTATATTTTCAGGTAAATCACTCACTATTTCATCTAAAAGCTGTGTCTTTCCACCAGCCCATTTTAAGAAGGGCTTAATACTAGATTTCATTGTTATCACTCCTAAATTAATCTAACTACTCCATTATGTAATTAGATTTTCTATTTCTTTTATTCTTTTGTTTGTAATTTCTAGATATTCCTCTTCTTTATCTATTCCTATAAAAACTCTATTATTTTCTATAGCAACAACTCCAGTTGATCCTGAACCACAAAAGGGATCTAAAATTATATCACCTTCATTTGTACTTGATAATATACATCTATATAACAGTTCTTTTGGTTTTTGAGTTGGATGATATCCATGTTTCTTTTCCCTTTTCGGAGTTGTTGATATTTCCCATACACTTCTCATTTGTTTTCCACCATTCATTTCTTTCATCAAATAATAGTTAAAAGTATGTTTTGCTTTCTTATTCTTTTTTACCCAAAGTAATGTCTCTTGACTTGCTGTAAAACATCTACAACCTAAATTAGGGGCAGCATTTGGTTTTACCCAAGTTACTTCATTTATTATGTAATATCCTAACTTTTGTAATGCAAAGGCAATTGAATGGATAATGTGATATGTTCCTGATATCCACATAGTTCCATTATCTTTTAAAACTCTATCACATGCCTTTAACCATTTCATATTAAATTTATAATCAAGTTCAACTCCTAAAGATTTATCCCACTCCCCTTTATTAACACTTTCCATTTTTCCAGATTTGCATGTTATTCCATCATTACTAAGTTTATAAGGTGGATCCGCGAATATCATATCTATTGATTTACTTTCCATTTTCTTTAATTCCTTAATACAATCCCCCAATAATAACTTGTAGTTTTTTTCATCTATGTATTTCATAATTAACCGCCTTTATAGTTAATACTCATACTCTTTATTATAAAGAAATTTATCAATAAATCCAATTTAAAAGATATTATTTAAAGAAAATAAATATATATTCATGAGCTAATAGATAAAAGTTTCTTTTTAAACTTATTTCCTCCCAATATTTTGTAGAACTACAATTATGCTGTTCTTTTATTATTATCTCCTTAAGATTAAAACCTTCATTTATAAATAATTGCATAACATTAAATCCTAATGGAATAACACGACCATTTTTTCTTATATCCCCCATCATAATTGCACAATACTTCCTTTTTTTTAATACTCGAAATGCTTCTTTTGAAACCTCCTTCATACTTTCATAAAATTCATCTAAATTTAGCAATGATAAGTCATCTTCTAAATCCTTACTGTATTTTATAATATTTGAATATGGGGGATGAGTACAAATTAAGTCTATACTCTCACTTTCAATAACATCTAAATTTCTAGCACTAGCCTTGATTAATTTTATATCTTTATCACCTTTAATTGAATAAATTCTATTTTTAGATATCTTTAAAGCCTCATCATTTATATCTATTCCAATAGCTCTTCTATTTAATAACTTTGCTTCAATAAGAGTAGTTCCACTACCTAAAAATTGATCTAATATTAGATCATTTTCTTTTGAATATCTTAATATAAGATTTCTAGGCACATATGGACTCCAATTGCCTGGATAATCTCCTTTATGAGTTTCCCAGTTTCCCCTATTTTTAAAACTCCATATTGATTTGGTTTCAAGATTAAATTCTCTATACATTTTATCACTTCCCTATGAAGGAATTTTGGTCAAAATTTCTTTGATTTATTCTTTTCTACATTACTTTCATTTATAATATGCTTAGACAAGCTTTTATATATTTCATTTAAAGGGGGAATTTTTTTGGCTAAAAATATATATGGTGGGGGAAAACAAACAAATATTAATGGACTAAAATTTGAACAAGAAACCGATTTACAAGATGCCTTATCAAATGTACCGGGTTATGAAATTATAAATAATGTAATATATTATAATGGCGAATATATTGGCATGCTTGCTAAAAAGCATGACTTATATAAACTAATATTAAATCCAAGAGGAATAAACTATAAAGAATATATTTCAAAACAACTATTACCAGATGAGGCTCTTTTTCTAGAAAAAACTAATACTATTTTTATAATAGAGAAAAAATTTCAAAATGTAGGCGGTTCTGTTGATGAAAAATTACAAACATTTGGATTTAAAATTTATCAATATTCAAAGCTTTTTGATCCATTAAAAATAAAAGTAAAATATTTTTATTTATTAAATGACTGGTTTAAAAAACCTCAATATAAAGATATATTAGATTACATGGAGATAAATGGTTGTAAATATTTTTTCAATGAGATACCTTTGAATTTTCTTGAACTTCCTAATTAAAAATAAAACATTTTTATAAAATGAAAATTATAAGGTTAGTGACTGTATCAGAATTATCTTATACAGTCACTAATTTTAATAATTTTTGAATATGTTTTATCTCTACTTACTTATATCAAAAATTATTTATCCAAATTATTTTTTATATAATTTATAAATCTTAATTTATTCTCTTCGTTATTCTTTTCTATTTTAAGAGTTCTCATCCTATCATTTTTGATTTTAAACCTTTTAAATTCCTTAAGTAAATCATCCTCTAAGTAAAAGCTATCCACCAAAAAATGAATATTATTGACATCATTCCTGTTAATTATAATCTCATCATGTTTATCCTTATATTCATATCCAAAAACTTCACAAATCTTCTTCCAAAAAGAAGTATAAATTTTATTAACTAATAAGGCACGTTCTTCTTTAAGATACTTTGCCTCTTCAATATTAGGTACTTGAATCTCTTTCAAATATTGATTATTTAGATGTTTCTTTAGCATCTCATTAACAATTTTTCTTGATACATAGTTTGCAGCTTCTTCAAAATTTTTAACTATCCCAAGATACCAGCTCCTAAATTTTAAGTATTATTATTTATCATATTATACTTAATTATTTTAGTTACTGGTTATTTTTAAATATCTTAAAATTAAAGAATATTATTTTTTTGAATATCCTTTATCCCCCCAACATCCCCCTCAGTTTCTCCTTATTCTCCTCCGATTTAATCTTCCTTATACTTGGATTTTTATTTTCTATGTTTATGCACATTTCTATAAGCCTATCAACAATTCTTTCCCCATATCTTTCCTTTAGCTGGCCAAGGGAATAGTTGCTTGTAACTATGGTTGGCAGTTTCTTTCTGTACCTGCTGTCTAGGATGGTGTAGATTTTTGATAGGCTCCATTCTGTCCCTTGTTCTGTGCCTAGGTCGTCAATTACTAGAAGGTCAGCAGCTTCTATGGATTTTAGGATTTCGTATTCTCCTTCCCTGCCCCAGCTGTTGTAGGTTTCCCTTATTCTTTCTAAAAGACCATTAATGCTAATGCAGACTACAGGAACTCCCTTCTTTAGGAGGCTATTTGCTATTGCAAAGGATAAATAACTTTTACCATTACCTACAGAGCCAGTTATTAGAAGGCCTAGTCCCTCTTCCTTGATCTTTTTAAAGTTTTCTGCATATTTAAGGCCAAGGTTATAGAACCTTTTATCTTCCTTCTTAAAGTCCCAGTTTTCAAAGGTTTTGTCATAAAAGCTTCTTTCCATAAGGGAATTTTTTAGGAGGATTTTTAGTCTATCTCTTTTTTCTTCCTCCTTCTCCCTTATCTCCTGCTCTTTTAGCTCCTTCTTTTTGCAGCTGCATAAAACCTTCACCCTCATGCTTCTTCCAAAGAGTTCTAGAATCTTTTGTGTTTTCTCCCCACAGATATTACAAGTCGTCAAGGTCGAGGATACATCCCCTTCTTCGAAGTTCTTCTTCATAACTTGATATAGCATCTCCACCTTTTATCCCCTCTTTCTCTCTAGACTTTTGAAACTTGTTTTTTAGTATGCCTTCCACATAGCTTAACGAATATTTATTATGTCTTATTGCTTCTACCATAGCTTCTCTTAGAGCTTCCTCTGAGTAATTTTTTATGCAGTCATCTAAAAGCTCCCTTGTTATCTCGTTTATTTTTCCAAAGCCATTATCTCTAAATAATTTATATATGCCTTCATTATCACAACTACAACTACAACTTAATCTTTCTTCTTCTTTTTCAGAGCCTTCATAACTTTTAGATTTAGCTTCTATGCTATTATTAGTTATATCAGTATTTGTTGTAGTATTAGTATTTAGTATATATTCAGTATTTAGTTCTTTATCAGTATTTAGTATAGATTTAGTATTTAGTAGGGGCGGATTTTTCGAATTCGGCTCTTGCTCCTTGCTATTTTCCGAATTCCATTTCTCCGCATTAGAACTATCCACATTCCATTTTTCAGCCCTATGCTTTTCCTTTATTGAACTTTTTATTTCACTTTCTTCCAGTATGGCTTCTTCCCAAAGTGGATTATTTCCATCTTCAGAACTTTCTCTTTCCCTTGGGACTTCATAAACTAAATATTCATATCCCCCAGTGAATTTGCCCCTTTCATCTCTATTTCTTATTCTTTCTATATAGCCGAATTCCATTAATTCCTTTATGGCTGTTGAAATGCTGTCCTTCCCATCTCTAGCATGTTTTATTATGTCTCTCAAGTAAAAGTTCCAATCATCAGGCTTGCTTAAAAAGTAAGCAAGCAAACCCTTTGCCTTAAGGCTTAAATTCCTGTCTTCTAAGAAACCATTGTGAATTACTGTATAGTTTTTATTTTTTACTGCCCTGAAAATAGCCATAATATCCTCCCTTTCTACTTTTGACTTACAATTCTCCTAAGCTTTTTAATTATCTAGTTCTGTCTTTATTTCAAACTTTCTATAGCTTGTCTCCTTTAAATATCTTTTATAAATTTCTGGTTCTTCCCTTTTTAAGGCCTTTAGGTCAAATCTTAGCCTCTTGTAGCTTTTTCATTTGTGTCTTCTGAGAGTTCATCACTGATTTTTTCTAGGTAAACAGCCATTGCTGACTTGTATTTATTTTCTCCTGCGATGGCTGCTATATCAGTTCCTGTTATTCCAAGCTTCCTTGCCCTAAGCCATTCCTTATGGTCTAAATCCTTGGTTTTTATTAAAATCTCACAGTCTAGCTTGTAGGGCCTTCTAGTACTTCTTTTGTTAAATATAAAAGACTGCATATATTCATTTTGTATATAGTTTAACCTTTCCATAATAAACTCCTCCCCTTTAGTTACCATCTAAGCTTGTACTTCTCCATATAATCATAGAGACAGTCAGCATGAATAATATCATCCTCAAATTTATAAGCATCATCATTGGACATAATTAACTTATGGCAATGAGCGCAGCGGGCTATTTGATACTCCTTATCAAATTCATAATAATAGTCATAACAAAATTCTGGTAAACTTAATTTTTCCATAGTATGCTCCTTTCTAAATCTATTGATTATTACGCAACTAACTTATAAAAATTATTTTTTAAGACTTCCCAATAAGGAAGCTCTAGTTTGTAAAAAGTTCTTCTACGCTCTTGTTGAAGATTCTAGCTAGTATTTTTGCTTCCTTTAGGGAAAATCTTAGCTTTCCATTTTCCTTTCTGCAGTAGGAAGATGTAGTTATATTCAGCCTATCTGCCAGTTGTGCCTGGGTTATGCCCTTTGTTAATCTTAGTGTTTTTAATTCCTCATTGATCATTTTATCCACTCCTTTTTTGATTTTTCTTGCTTTTCTCTTTAAGGAAACTTGTCCATTCCCAAAGTTATTTTTAAATCTTATTTTTTGTCTTTCACTTAATAAATACCCTGAAGTTAAAATTTTTTAGAAAAATTTTTTAAAAATTTTATAAAAAAAAGAGACTAGTAACTTTAAGTCCTTAGGCTTTTCTTATATTCTTGCAAAATCAAATATTATATTTATTTCTTTTTTGCCTTTAGAAAGAATAAACTAGCTGGAATTTATTATATACGCAACTTCTGCATATATAAAATATGAAAAAGAAATTTTTGAGAGGTTCTTATATATGAAAATAGGAATAGATATTGGTCACAATGTTCATTTTGATACTGGAGCAAGGGGAATAGGATCTGAAAACTTATAATTTTTTCAAATTATCTGAAGATTTAGTCTAGACAAATTTCTAATTTGATGTATAATATAATCAAAGATACTAATTGATAATAATTATTAGTTGAATAATATTATCAATAGCTTATAAAAATGTTATTAATGAGGTGATTATATATGAGTAAATTTAGTTTAAGACCATTACCATATGCATATAATGCTTTAGAACCATATATCGATGCTTTAACAATGGAAATACATCATGACAGACATCATCAAGCATACGTGGACAATTTAAATAAGGCTTTAGAAAAATATCCTGAATTCTATGAAAAGAGTTTAGAGGAAATATTATCAAACTTAGATGCAATACCAGCAGATATTAGACAAGCTGTTATAAATAATGCTGGAGGAGTTTACAACCATGATTTCTTCTGGAATATAATGTCTCCAGATCATAATCAAGAACCATCAGGAGCTTTACTTGATGCTATAGTTAAAACTTTTGGATCAGTAGAAGAATTTAAGGCTCAATTTGCTCAAGCAGCTGCATCAAGATTTGGTTCAGGCTGGGCATGGTTAGTTAAAGATGCTGAAGGAAATCTAAAAATTATAAGTACAGCTAACCAAGACAGTCCAATTTCAGAAGGCTATAAGTTAATAATAGGCTTAGATGTATGGGAACATGCTTACTACCTAAATTACCAAAACAAGCGTCCTGCATATATTGAAAATTGGTGGAAGGTTGTTAACTGGAAACAAGCAGAAGAAAATTTTGCTAACTAATAATTAAAAAGAGGCTTTATCGAAGGAAATTTGCTCCTTTGATAAGCCCCTTTTTTATTTTAAGAATATTTTATTCATTTGTTCTTTTAATTACTCCAATTGCAACCCCTATGATATTTACTTGCTCTTCATCAAGGAACATTGGCTCATAGGCATCATTTTCAGGAATAAGAAGTATCTTTCCACCCATTCTTTTATAAGTCTTTAATGTTGCATTTCCATCTATATCTACAGCTGCTATATCTCCTATGTTAGCTGTAGGCTGTTTATTAATAAGAACATAATCTCCATCATGTATATTCTTATTTACCATACTGTCCCCTTTTATCTTTAATATGAATATATCTTCCATGGATTTTGTCCATAAATTAGGCAGATAGAATTCACCTTCCCAGCTATCGTTAATAAGTACAGGCTTACCAGCTGCAATTTCATTGAATACTGGCACTTTTCTTACATCTTCTTCTATATCTTCATGTCCGTCATTATTTACGTATATTTCACTAGGTGAATCTAAATCGCAAATAAATTCTATTCTTCTATTATGTTTTAAGTTAATGTATTCATAAGTTGTTAGTGAAGATGGCATCATTGAAGATTTAAATTCTGGTATATCCTCTATTTCTTCTTCATCTTTGTTTATTATTACTATATTATTACCATCAGTTGCAATTCCATATTGAACTGTTGATGATGCTGCCATATAACTTTTTAATTGGCTTACTGCTCTTTCTGTTCCTAGACCCCATCTTTTAACCTCTATCATTATATAGGGAACCTTTACTTTGTTTTTGTATATATTAACTACAATATCAACAAGACCAGGCTTAGAACCAATACTTACAGGCTTTTCTATTTCTATTAGGTCTTTATTGTATTTGTATGTTTCTATAAGCTCTTTAATCATCCATTGTCTTACCTTTTCTTCTTCTGAATAAAGATCTAATATTTTATCCTTGAAATAGTATTTATCTATATCAATTCTATGAATTCTTCTAAAATTAGAGCTATTAGAAATTCTTAAGTATTTATAGTTAATGTCTCCTATAAACTTAGAAGGTTTTCCATCTGAAGTTATAAATAGTAATTCTGTTGCCCTTGTCATTCCAACATATAAAAGTTTTCTATCTCTAGACTCAATAACATCTTCATCTTCAAACTCATTTGCTATGGAGTTTAATGGCATTATTTTACCATTTAAGCCTATTATTATAACTACCTTAAATTCAAGACCTTTAATTGAATGCATTGTAACTAGTTTTATAGAATCATTATTAAAATCAAATTCATCCTTTGATTCAAACATAGTTGAAGGTATGTTTGCCTTATCTAGGTATTTACGCATTTCTGTTAATTGGTCTTTTTTTCTTGCTATAATTGCAATATCTTTTAATTCATATTCTTTTAATAGTTCTTTACTAATGGTTTTTGTTATAAAGTCTGCTTCCTCATTTTTGTTTTTGAATATTTTACATACTGGATATACTCCCTGTTTGTCTATTAGGGATGGCTTTACAAAATTATCATCTTCTATTATTTCTTCATCACCTTCAATTAAACTATAGGCTGCTTGTGCTATTTGTGTAGTAGTTCTATAGTTTTTGCTTAGGGATGTAGACTTCCCTTTCATATCAAATCCAATTGATGCAAAGGATCTGTTTTTTGTAAGCCAAGCTTGAGGATATATGCTTTGAGCTATATCAGCAACAAAGGTAATGCTGGAATAGGATTTTTCATTATATAATTCTTTGATAAATTCTAACTGTACCTTTGTTAAATCCTGACTTTCATCAATTAATATATGAGTATATTTTGTTATTTTATTTTTCTTTGCTGTCTCTAAGGCTATCAATGCCATATCTTGAAAATCTATTTTATTATTTTCCCTTAGCTTTTTGTTATATAGTTCTAAAACCCTAAATATAGATTCTCTTGCATCAGAATTTTTTCTTAATTTTTGTGGACCATCTGAAGCCTTTCTTGATATTCTACCTAACCTATCTACACTTTGATAAACTTCTAATTCATTATAATTGCAAGCTTTTATCCATTTTATTTCTTCCTTAATGAATGCTAAGTTGGTAGGTGATAGGATTTTAACTTTAGGATAAAGCTTACTAACCTGAATAATTGATTCTAAAATAATGGTATTTAAATCTTGCTCAGGTGTAATTTCTAAATTACTGTACTTTTTATTGCTTTTAAAATATCTAAACATTAAGGAATCAATAGTCTTTATATCAAGTTTATTACTATTGTCTTGATAAATAAGCGTTAACTGCTCACTTTCTCTCTCTTTTTGAATCTTATCGTAAATATATTCCACATACCTAGTAAGGGACTTATTAAAGGTTACCATCAGCACCTTATCATCCTTACCATGGCAATAATTGTTTAATAATAATGGAATTCTATGTACAGCCACTGTGGTTTTTCCTGAACCTGCTACCCCCTTAACAAGAACATGTCCATTTGGCTTTGCTTCTATAATTCTTTTTTGTTCAACATTTAATTGCATCTCTAAATCCCCTTTTTACAATATTTATATTTACATTATATCCATTTTATATATTTTTCTCCATATAATAACTGATATTCTTGTATTTATTTTAATATCATAGAGTATATAAAAAATAAAAGCCAATACTTAATTTTTTAAGTTTTAGCTTTTACCCATATTTATTTGTGTCCTCCTACTTACTCCTGAGTAACAAAAATAGATAGAAAATTAAATATTCAAATTTTGGATTTTTAAGCTTAATTTTCCTAACTAAAACCCCTTGAAGAAAATTTATAAAGATGTTATTATACTTTCACAGCAAGAAACGAATAAATTCATTAACATTTAAAATTCTGGAATATGCGTTAAGCTCCTATTTTGAACCTACATATTTGCTAAGGGAGTTCGATATTTAGATATGGAAATGTACCATCATGTGAGTCCCATAGTCGGCATTGAAGGCGATTGAAATATCTGTGAGGACACCCACCTGTCGAGAGATAGGGATCAAAATTGGAGTACCGGTATTTTGGATATTGAATTAGATATTAATCGAGTAGGAGGAAAATAATTATTTTCCGTCCTCTCACACCACCGTGCGTACCGGTCTAGTACACGGCGGTTCTTTAAGTTTAATGAATTTTAATATATTGATTCGCTAGGCTTTTCAAGCCTAAGTCTGAAAAGAATTGATTTGTGAGAGTTGTGTTTAATATAGCACTATTAGCTATTCGCCAGTATCCTTTGCGGGTATTAGCGAATTTTATTGCTTGATAGTGGTTTATTCCTAACTTCTTAAGATTTTTATATCTAATCTTTACCTTTTTCTATTGCTTCCATATACACATTCTTAACCTTTGTCTTATCCATTTGTCCAATTGCTGCACGATTCCTTTGCATTTTGCTATCCCATAGTAATTAATCCATCCAATATTAATTTGGTTTAGTTTAATTATTCTTTGTTCCAAAGTCATCGGCTTAGACCTAGACAGTACTTCTCTGATTTTATCTTTATGTCGTTTTAATGATTGTTTAAATATAGTTTAGTTCTTGAGCAATTGCTTGTTGGATAAATCTGTCCAAAACCGTTGGTATTCCTAATAATCTAGTTCCACCGTTTGGTTTTGGTATCTCACTCTTCTAACTGGCATTGCTTTATACTCATTACTTAGAATACTTTCCTTTATTTGTACCCAGTTGTCTTTAAGAAATTGTCTTAGTTCATAGACTGTCATTCAATCGACTCCCCGTGGCTACCCTTGTTAGAAATAACTCTCTTCATAGCTAAAAGAAGATTATCTCTTGATAGTATCCTTTCTAATGGGCTATATTCAAATTCATTGGTTTCTCCTTTAGAAGTTGCCGAGAATACTCATAGTGATTTATCTATCAGACCTCCCCAGGTAAGAGCAACAACCTTCATCTCATATATCTGCCACATCTACTCCTAAGGTTTTGGGTAGTGTTGGACTTTTTTTGTTTGGCAAATTTGTCCGACCTTAGTAGCCTTTTATGTGGTTCGTGTCCCTCAGACCGAGATTTTGCCTCCGACTTCCTTCAGATTCCACCTCATGGTGGACACCCTTGTCTTTGGCTAGTGGTTCCCACTACCAAGCCCACAACGGACTTTCACCGTCAAGTTGTTGCCCATGCTGGGCACACCAAAAAAGATTAATGCTCCATTACTGAAACATTAATCCTTTCTTACTTCACTTGCTATATTATTTTATTTATTCAGTGTTAACTTTTCTTCTATTGATTCGCTAATATCATAATGCAATTAATTTTTATGCATTTAAACCAATTATAATTATAAATTTAGATATACTTTAATCATTAAGTAATTCTACCCCAATTTGTGGGTAAAACTTCAACTTTATTCTTTTTTCATCACTACTCTCTATAATTAATGCTCCCTCAACTTTTTTTATTGCTCTTACATCTTTAATATTGCTATTGAAAACAATATTTTCTTTATAAGATAATGTTAGTTCAGCTAATTGAGCATAGACATTCATAAATAGTGTAATTGAAAAATCTTGATTATCCTTATATGAATATATTAATTCTCCTTCCTCAACGCTTCCAATACTAATTGGTTCACTATTAAATAATTCAAGCATCTCATATTCATCATATTTTATATACATCTTATCCCTCCATTATTTTGGTATTACGGTAATTACATCACCATTTCCATTAGTAATTACTTTCACACTATCTGTTGCGTGTACGAATGTACTTGGTCCATTTCCTGGAATTGGTTTGGTGTTTTTAATAGCATCCTCTATTACGCTAGGTGGGATATTTCTAGGGTCAACATATTTATCTATGAATATTGAATATTCTTTAGTCTGAGGCGCTAAGCCTTTCTCTTTAGCAATTTTTGTTGCTCTCTGATAAAGCTCTGCTTTAACTTCTGGTGTATTAGGTGCCATTCTCTCCATAGCATGTTGTGAATATCTTCTTCCATTGATATTTCCTCTTCCAACGGACATATCCCATCCTACCTCAGCTTTACCTCCCCCCTCTATACCCCCTCCACCATTAACAATCTTATTATAATTGTTTTGAATATCGTTTAAAGGTGGTATATCAGAAGTATCTACTTTCTTTATATTACCTATATCATCTAAATAATCTATTGGTCCAATGCCTGCAGCTTCAAGCCCCTTATTTTTAAATATTCTATTAAGGCCATCTCCTATATCGTCTGAAATTCCTACTCCTACTTTTTTAATGTCTTCTAATGCATCTGCTGATAGTGATTTTAATTTACTTAAAGAGTCTGAATCTAAGGCCCTACTAATTTTAGATGCATTTTTAACTAAATCTGAACCTTGATTTACTCCCTTCATAATTTTTTTAGCTTCACTTACACCAGGGATTAAGGCTACTATTGCTAAGCCTGTTAAGCCTACATGTTTCCAGGAGCACTCCCAATTTGTAAAGTAATATATTAAATCTCTTACATCTTGAATAATTCCAATAGGTGTAAAACCTACTGCTATTTCTAAGGCTGTACCTTCTAATGTTCTATCTTCCCAAAATGCCTCATAGTCTTTCTGCATTTGAGCAAATACTTCTTCCTGCTTTAATTCTGCAAGCTCAATTTCTTTTTTATTATGCTCAACATATTTTATACTTGCTTCTACCTTTTTGTATAAATCTAACACTTTGATATTCTTACATAAATATCCACTCTTATATGATAGCATTGAATTTGTAGAATTGCTATATAGAGCTATCGTGCTTTTTAATGCTTCTAACAACTCTCTTAATCCCCGTTTGCTACTGCATATTTCCTGCTTTCGTAACTTTCTATATCTCTATTAAAAGCTTCCAATGAATTCTTTTCAGAGTACAGATAAGATTCCAAAGTCGATTTTGAAGATCTTCCCCTCCAATATATATCAGATACAGAGCTAAGGCTTCTGTCTATTTCATTATATATGTTATTTAAATATCAAATTTCATTGGATAATCTAGCTTCAATGGCTTTAATTGTCTCCCTTGACATTTTCGCATAAGAGTTACCTTCAATACCATAATATCCATATTTATAAAGTAAATAATCTGTTTGAAATCTACTAATTGCTGCATAAATTGATTGTAGTAAGAATTCATTTTTAGATATTAGGGAAACTAAGCAAATGCCTATAATAGCCATTACTGCCAAGTTAGATAAACAGCTCAAATTAGACTTGCTTCTTAGCCACCCTAGAAGAAATTACTTTTTCTCAGGGCTTTGAGGTAGTTGCAGTATGCTTAATAACAATTGCTATTTCAACAGTAATAGCTATAGCTCTTTTAATAAGGCAGAATTAAAGTAAGAAAGGATCTGGTAAGTAATGATGTGACACACATAAATCCTGACAACTTAGAAAGATTTTTTGATAGATTCTATACGGCAGATAATAGCCGCTCAGGAAAAGGAACAAGATTAGGCCTTGCCATATCAAAATCCCTTATGAAGAAAATGAATGGGGATATTACAGTTTCCCTCTCTGGAGATCTGTTAAATATGAATTGTAAATTCAGAAAATTATAATTAGTATATATAAAAATAAGTATAGATATCTAAAAATAATTTAAAAAATATCTATACTTATATTTTTTATTTTTATAACTTAAATTTATTTACTAGCTCAGATAAGTTAGCTGATTTTTCCTTATTGCTAGCTGAATTAGTTATTATTGAGTCCTTTACTACATTAATATTATTCATACTTTCTGCAATAGCTACAGTTGCCTCTGATACAGATGTAACTACTTGTGTAAGTTCATTAATACTAGTTGTAATATCATTAACTGAATTTGAAACTCCTGTTGATATTTCTGAGAAATCTGAAGCCATGTCCTTAACATCAGTTCCAGCTGATTTATATAATACTGCTACATCAATTAACTTTTTATAGTCTCTTAATATATCACCTTCAACTACAGATAATAATTCTGATGATGTTCTAGATAAATCATTAACTGCAACTAAGGCATTATCTATAGTATTTTGTATATTATTAACAGCTATAGCTGATTCTTCCGCTAACTTTCTTACTTCCTCAGCAACTACTGCAAAACCTTTTCCTTGTTCCCCTGCCCTTGCTGCCTCAATTGATGCATTAAGAGCTAATAAGCTTGTTTGCTCAGAAATATCTAATATGCTATTGGACATTAATGCTATGCTTTCAACAACACTTATCTTTTCTAATGCTTCCTTTAGCTTAATACTACATTTGTTATAAATATTTTCAACATTTTCTTTTGATGCAATGGTTTCATCATGAATGATATTTGCATCAGCTTCAATTTTATTTGCTAGCTCTAAGCTGTTAAGTGCTCTATTTACTGCTGCTTTTGCATCCATATTTATTGTTTCAGAAGCATTGTTTACCTCATGTAAAGCTGCATTAAATTCCTCCATACTAGCTGAAATTTCTTCTGTTGTAGCTGAAGTTTCATCTAATTCAACTGCTATTTCAGATAACATAGAATCTATTTCCTCACTGCTTGATAAAATTTCATCACTCTTTAATTTTACTTCGGTAATAGTTGTATTTAAAGCATCTACACCAGAATTTAATGCTTCTATAACTTGTCCAAATTCGTTATTTTCCTTTGCAACCCCTTTATAGGATAAGTTATATGATGATAATTCTGTAGAATATTTCTTAATATTATCTATTTCTGATGTTAAATATCTCTTAATAAATATAGAAATCATTACTCCAACTATTATAAAGACAAAAGCTGACATTACTTGTTGAACTGCAATTTCATTAATTCCACCTAATATATCTGTTGATGAAGATACAAGATATATTGTCCAAGGAGTATTGTTAACTTTTGAGTGTGAAATATAAAGATTAGATTCTCCTATTTTTAAATTTTCAACTGCACCTTCACTACCTTTTGTCCTATCAGAAAAGTCTCGTAATTTATTATTTATTAATTCATCTTCATCAGGGTTAAAAAAGCCAAAAAGGTCTATTTCATTTATAACTAACTCCATATCCTGATGAGCAACAAATTTATTATAATCATTTAGTAAAAATGCATATCCTTCATTTCCAATTTTTATGGATTGTACAATTTTATTTATTTCATCTAGCTTAATAGTCCCACATATGTATCCTAATACTGAATCAGAGTCTCCTTTAATAGGTAAAACAATAGTAGTTATTGATTCTCTTTCTTCCTGTCTTATGAAAGGTTCAGTAATAAAGGTTCCCTTTTCCTGCATTGTTTTAAAAAACTCTTCTTCTGACTGATCCTTGGGCTCTGTTTCTGATGGATAATAGCCAAAGCCTTTACTATCAACAATAAATATACTATCATAATTCCATTTTTCTGCTAACTCAATAAGAAGAGGCTTTTGCACTTTCCAATCCATTGACTTTATTTCCGGCAATGAAGCCATGTAATTTAATTGTTCTTTGCGATAAAAAAATTCCCTTTCAATTGCTGCTGCACTATCTTTTGTTCTTTCTGTTAAAGTGTCATAGGTTCTTTCTAGAATGTTTGATTTTGTCTTTGAATAGGATAGAACGGAAGAAAAAGAAATAATTGCTATTACTAAAGCAATTATTTGAACCATTATTTTTCGTCCTATACTAACTGCCTTTTTTCTTTTATCCATAGTTGTCTCCCCCTGTCTTAATGTACTTTTCCTATAATTTTTATATTTTCAACATAAATTTTAATATAAATTTAAATTTATATTAATTTAATATTATATTAACATATTTTTTCCCTAATTCCCAGAATGCACTTTGTTAACATTTTATTACTTTTTATCGTATTATAAAAAATAGAGTCACATTTTGCGACTCCATTAATAAGCATGCTATTTTTCTTGTAAATAAAGTTTATAGTCATATGGGAAAAGTTCTATTTCTTTATTTATTAAAATATTATTTTCTTCTATGCAGTCCCTAACTTCTATTCCTCTTATTTCTCCTGGAACTACAAGTTTCTTAGCTTTATCATTGTTATTTATAATTACATATAAGACCTCCTTTTCACTTTCCTTTTTATAGATTAAAAGATCATCTACATTTTCAAGGCTTATCCACTGCAAGTTTTCACTTCTAAAGCTCTGGTGATTTTTACGTAATTGAATTAATTTTTTTATGAAGGATAATAGATCTTTATTTTGCTTAGCTTCATCCCAAATCATTGGTTCCCTATTGCTATGTTCTCCCCCTGTCATACCAATTTCACTGCCATAATAAATAGATGGAGAACCTGGATAGGTTAATAATATAATATAGGCAAGTTTAGCCAGCTCTATCCTTTCATTTACCATGGTTAAAAATCTCTCTGTATCATGGCTATCTAAAAGGTTAAAAAGGTTTTTAGTTAAATGTTTTGGATAACTTACTAATAGCTTGCTTAATTCGTATTTCAAGTCCTTATCACTATATCTAGCTTTTTCAGGATTATTTAAGCGGAAGTAGGCCCAAATAGGAGTTGAAAACTCATAATTCATAACTGCATCAAATTGGTCACCCTTTAGCCAAGGATAGGAATTATCCCAATTTTCACCTAGTAAATATAAGCTAGGTTTTATAGCCTTTAATCTCTTCCTAAGTTCTCTCCAGAAATCATGGGATACTTCATTGGAAACATCTAGTCTCCAGCCATCTATATCATATTTTTCAACCCAATAGGCAGCAACCTTTAGTAGGTATTCTCTTACAAGGGGATTGCTTGTATTCCACTTTGGCATTGATTGGGTGTAGGCAAAGGTGAAATAATTTAATTCTTCCCTTGGCACAGCTTCTGGTTTGCCATCTATTATTTGACCAGCAACTATTGGCTTATTAGGATCTAGCACATAGAAGCAATCAAAGTATTTAGAGTTTTTCCCGTTTTTAACTACATCCTGCCAATAGGGATGGAAAAATCCACAATGGTTAAATACTGCATCTAGCATAACCTTAATTCCACGTTTATGGGCTTCTTGAACTAACTTTCCAAAGGTTTCATTATCTCCTAATTCCTCATCAACTTTAAAATAATCTGTAGTATCATACTTATGCTGACTAGGGGATTCAAAAATTGGAGTTAAATAAATTCCATTAAAGCCAGCCTCTTTAATGTAATCAAGCTTTTCTATTATGCCAAGTAAGTTTCCTTCTTCACTATTATTTGCTCCATAAAAGCTTTTAGGGAATATTTGATACCAAACTGTATTTTCTACCCAGTCTGGAGCTGTATATAGATCTTCTTCATTTATATAAGGGTAGTTAAAATAATTAGATAAATCATATAGCTTTCTTTTATCTTCTGTATATGGGAGCCTATAGTGACTTCCATATATATATTTTTCATTTTTATTTTCAAGGATAAAACAATACTTGATTCTCTTCCAGCTTATATCACTAATTTCTGCAAACCAAGAGTCGTGATCCCTTGTTACTTGTTCCTTTTCCATTTTAATTTTCTTAATTGAAGCTATATCAAAATCATAAATTCCACTTCCATCTCTTCTTGGAATCCAGTTAAAGGGGTCTACTGCTAAAATTTCAATATTATCTACATCATTTTTTGCTGTTTTTATTCTTACATGAAGCTTATCCTCGCTATAGGCATATGCTAAGGCACTTTTAGCCTCATGGATAATTGCTGCAAAATTCATAATAATTGTCTCCTTTCATTAATAATCTATAATCAATTATGCGTTTAATCTATTGGAATTATAACCTTTACAATTAACGATATCAATGGTTTTTTACTCTTTTTAAACAAGTTTGGAATTTTTAACAAGAGTTATTTTTTATAATAAAATTTAACTTTGCTTAACTTTTTTACTTAAGTAAATTTGCACATAGAAAAGCTTAGTAGATACAATTCTATCTTCATGGGCTAGGCTTTTATTAATTACTTAATTTTTTCTATTAAATAAAAAAAGAAAATTGCGCTTTTGTATACTTGCACAATTTTCTTAAGACTTTTATTTATTTTTTAGTGGTTTTATATATACAAGATGATTAATATTATCTACATTTTCAAATCTTAATAATTTTTCCATTACTTCTACAGCCTTTTCAGCCTTTTCTTTATTGCTTACAGTAATTGTTTTAGTATCTGGTAAGAGCATAATATCCCTCTTAGAATTTACAACTACACAGAGGTTTTTATTACTTACATACTTTTCTACCTGCATTCCTAATACTTCCCCAATAACTAGGCCTTTTTTCTCTTTTCTCTCTTCTAAAAACTCTTTTAAGTTATTTTCGTATTTATTAATAAAGACATCTTTCCTTGGGATTCTCTTTAATATGGTGTCTAAAATTCTTTTATTTGAATAGTCATCCATAACTAGATAGTATTCCTTACCTAAGTATTCCTCTGCCCTATCTAAAACTGCATCAAAGTCAGTTAGGATTTTACAAAAAATATCATCTTCTACATAGCCCTCTATAAAAATTGCAGGTACATAAAATTGATTTGCAATTTCCTTAAACTTTTCTTCATTTAAATCTACTATGAATATGGCGTCAAGAGATCGCTTTTGCCCTATTGCTAGATCCTTCATTACTTCTTTTGTAGGCAGTAAAAGCACATCATAGCCTAGGGTATTTAGTTTTCTTTGCATTTCCCTTGATAAATCATAATACTGATATAATTTGCTCTTTTTATTTTTTTCTTCTATATTAATTATTATTCCCACCATATAGCTTCTCTTGCTAACTAGAGATTTTGCATTCATATTTGGAACATATTTAAGCTTGTTTGCAGCTTCAAATATACGCATCCTAGTTTCATGGCTTATTTTTTCCTTATTGGAATAGTTTAGCACATAGGAAACAGTAGCAGTTGAAACTCCAGCTTCCTTAGCTATATCTTTCATAGTAACTCTTTTTACAGACATGGAACCACCTCTATACCCATTACTTATGGATTTAAGTATAGCACTAGTAAATAATTAATGTCAATTTTTATATAAATATCCCTTAAAATTAATAATTTAGCAGATTATTTAAACTTCTCTATGTCCCCTGCATTATTAAAATATCATCTTATTATAAAGTTTTGCCTCTATATAACTAAGTTTACTGCTGGACCAATACCGTGTATAAAGGATCCTACTAGGGCTACAACTACATTATTGCTAAAAATTAATATAACAAATGATAATCCTAAAATAATTAAGCTTAGGGTTGATACAATTTTAACTCCAAATTTATCGATTAAACCGCCAACAAATAATTTAGAAAGAACATTACCAATCATATAGGAAGAAATCATTGCTGCTCCTATAGCTACTGTTAAATTTACAGTAAGTGCATAGGAGGGTAACAATTGAGAATAACCTGTAAGGAAAGCAATAATCCCAAAACTTATTAATAGTAAATAAAAGGCTATACTTTTATAGGCATTT
>Ga0209537_1001047_pt1 | contig 32260 bp, 37 predicted proteins | sample BioPla4DNA1_FD_187698 | JGI IMG/M metagenome (GOLD analysis project Ga0209537, IMG submission 187698) | Biogas fermentation microbial communities from Germany - Plant 4 DNA1 (SPAdes) (version 2) | ecosystem: Engineered > Bioreactor > Anaerobic > Digestate | place: Bielefeld, North...
TAACAACGAATCCTTTCGATTTTGGACACAGAGGTACCCTGTCACATATTAACCTCCGAGTCCTCAATAACAATTTTACTACAAAAGATTCGTTTTGTCTACTATTATTTTAAATCACGTTGTAGTGTTAAAAATTGCCTAGAAAAAGTATGACTCTTCCCTTAACCGAACACACATGAGGGCATTTTTAATTATGGCCATCCTTTACACGCGCTAATCCTACACCAAAAAACGGAGAAAAAAACATGTTGCCTCGCCAAGTATTTTCAACTGTACTCCATACCATTGTGTTCCAGTCTAATTCCCCTCCAAAGGAAGCATATGCAATAAAATCTCTTTTAATATTTATCTTATCACAGATATCCATATCTTTAACAAAATGGGGAATTGTATCGATTGCACATAATCTATGCAAGATAGCTCAAGAAAAATTAGGGCTATCTTGTTAACAATACTGGTTTTTTATCTAAACAGATCAAATGCCTATCTTTAAAAAGTTTATGAGGCTGCCCTTTTGGACAGCCTCTTTTTTAGATGTTAAATCTCAATCCGAAAGAATTAGAAGCAGTTGTAAGCTCAAGTTCTTTTCCTGCTCTGGTCACGTCAGCGCCGAATTCGCCAAAGAGGGCAAAGTTGTCAGCAAGATTGTACTGAGAGCCAAAACCAACCCTAAAGTTTTGCTCTTCAGTTCTCCCCACAAGCTGCTGGTAGCCTATGTTGCCGAAGAAGTATGAGTCCAGCTGCCCTCGAGCTGGCAGGTATAGCTTTCCTCCTAAAGACAGATCGTGAACAAAAGACTTGTGGCCTGTCTGCATATTTATTGTGCCAGCAAAATTGTCGCCAACAGATATTTCAAAAGGTTTTAATGTGAAGGCCACCTCAGCTCTCTCCGGCGTGAGGATCAAACTGACAGGCGCAGCTGAGGCTAGAGAGCCGAAAGCAAAAAATAGTACGATTAAAGCAGCTAATCTTTTCATAACTAAATGCTCCTTTTTTTATTTAGTCTAAATCAATAATTCGACTTTCCTAGACCCAGCTCCTTTCAAAAAGCTCTGCCAAATTCTTCCATCAGAGAAAGCTGATTAAAAAATAAGAAGGCCAAAGCCTTCTTATTCGGATTCACATGTTTCTGATTTGCGTTCAACCTCAATCTGAAAGTTGCTGAACAGCGAGGCCAGGGCTGTTAGGATGGTTATCTGTGGCGCTAACAGAGTGGCCACTACCCCTGCTGTCAAGGGAATATCTAAGAGCATTTTATCCTGGGACTTTATCCGGAGGTTGGTAACATTTCCTTGGTGGATGAGCTCTTTGATCTTTGCTACTAACTCGTTGCTTTTCACGCTAAATTCACTTTTTTGACCACTTTCTTCGAACCTTGCTAAGGCTTCAATTACATCCCAATCAGCAGCCTCGAGCAATGCCTTTGCTTCTCTATAACCTAGCCCTGTACGGGCTCGAATTTCATCGATCTTTTCTAATATATCCATTATCCCCCTCCTTCTAAAGTAGCGAGGAAGTTCAGCGATTTTAATTCTTTCGCCAGATAATAATCAAGATAGCTCCGCAAAGCAAGCTTAAGTTCTCTGTACACAGTTTCATTAATATTGAGCACACCGAGGCGCGTTGGTACTGCTGTGAGCAGATGACGCAAAGCTGCAACAGATGAGCCTCGGAGAAATACAGAATCAGGTGAAGCTTTGCAGTTGCTGCACAACAGGCCGCCTGCAGACGGACTGAAAGCAGCTTTGCTGAGCTGCTCTGGCAAATCCCGGCCGCACTCAGCACAGCGGAAAAGGCTGGGCATAAACCCGGCGAGGCTAACCAATTTTAATTCACCGTAGCGGGCAAGGAGCTGCAGGTCTTGAGCTTTCGCAAGAGCTGAAAACAGAGAGCGAAGAAAATCGAAAATAGCTGGTTGGCTATCCTCTTCCCCTAAAAATCCATCCACAAGCTCTGCAAAGTAGCTGGCGTAGGCAAGGCGATCAAGATTTTCTCTAAGCCCAACAAACGACTCGATGATCTCTGCCTGCCCCACTGTGGCCAGGCCGCGGCCTGTTAAAAACAAGAAACGCGAGTGACAAAACAATTGAGTTGGTCCCAAAAGGCGATTGCGAGTTCTGCGCGCCCCCCGGGCTGAAGCTGAAAATTTCCCTTTGTTGCGGGTGAGGATGGTCAGCAACTTGTCAGCTTCGCCCAGCGGCCGCTCTCTGATCACAATCCCTTCGTCTTTATACAACGCCATTTTTATCGTTTTCCTTTAATAGATAATCCTTTTCCTCAGCATCTTTTGCTGCTGCTTCCAGGGTTTGATACGAATTATATTCACAGTAAAGTAGATAGGCGCCAATGTGGCCTGTTCTTTGAAATAGCTCCCACATTAAATCGCAAATTGACATCGGCACAAGCCCCCTTTATTTCAAACCAAGCGGGACTTCCCCCAACATGCCTTTTTGTTTTGACCGTCTGCCCACCTCCTTTTTTCGTATTCTTCCCAACTGATAATTCTCTTAATACGGTCTTTTAATGGCAAACTCTACCTGCGTGCAAGAAAAAAGAGCAGTGAAAGAATAGCGCTCAAAAGCAGACAGGTAGTTAGTGGAATGTATATTGTTACGTTTCCTTGGCGAAAAACAAAATCTCCAGGTAGTTGTCCAAAGCTGGGGAGCTTTCCTCCCAGAAGCAGGTATAACCCGACTGCTACTAAAACAGCACCAAAGATAATCAGCGTTTTGCCAGGATTCATTCTTTTTCAGCCCGCTTTCTTTTTTGCCGGCAATATCTTTCAGCTTCGCTGTAAATACAACCGCAGTATGGCTGGCGATACAGACCCATATTTTGGGCGATTTGTTGTCCTTCACGGAAGCCTCCTCGCCAGTCTTCATAATAAAATTCAAGGCCATATTTAGCTGCCACAGCATCCCCAATTCTATGAATGAGATCGTGCTTCTGATACGGGCTTACCAACAAGGTGCTGGTCAGATGGGTGCAGCCCAATTCAGCTGCAGCTCGTGCAGCCTGCTCTAGTCTAAATTTGTAACAGTACTGGCAGCGATCCTGTTCGTGAAAGACAACCAAGCGAAGAAACTCTTCGAAATCGTAGCTGCGGTTGTAGATAACGTTTAATTGCGCAGCATCTGCATATTCTTGTAAAGCAGCCAGCCGCTGCTTAAATTCCCGATAAGGATGAATATTGGGATTGTAGAAGTATCCTATCGCTTCAACTCCGGCTGTGCGGAGCTGATTGACAGGATAGGTAGCGCAGGGGCCGCAGCAAATGTGCAATAGCAGCTTCAAACTTGTTCTTCCTCTCTGGCAGCAGCAGCTTGCGGTGCTTCCAGACCAAGATGTTCATATGCTCTTGCTGTTGCCACCCTGCCCCTGGGAGTACGCTGGATGAAACCGAGCTGCAGAAGGTATGGTTCGTAAACTTCGCCGATTGTTCCGGGATCTTCACCGATCACAGCGGCCAGGGTGTCCAAACCCACAGGCCCACCGGAGAATTTAACAGCAATTGCTTCCAAAAGCCGCCGGTCGATTAGATCTAATCCTAAAACATCAACTTCCAGCCGGTTAAGAGCTTCGGCCGCCGCTTTTTGAGTAATAACGCTTGAGCCTTTCACCTGAACGAAATCTCGTACTCGTCTGAGCAATCTGTTGGCGATTCTCGGTGTCCCCCTGGAACGACGGGCAATTTCTGTGGTTGCTTCTTTCTCCAAGCTGATGCCCAATATTCTCGCTGCCCTGTTTACGATTAGCTCCAAATCCTGCTGTTTGTAGTAGTCTAGACGATTAATAATGCCAAAGCGGTCCCGCAGAGGTGCTGTGAGCAGACCTGCTCTTGTAGTGGCACCCACTAAAGTGAAGGGTGGGAGTTCCAGTTTAACCGAGCGAGCTCCAGGGCCTTTGCCGATCACCAAATCCAGGCTGTAATCTTCCATGGCAGGATAAAGTATCTCTTCAACAGAGCGGCTCAGGCGGTGAATTTCATCAATAAAAAGCACGTCTCGCGGTTCCAAATTGGTGAGAATAGCGGCTAGATCCCCTGCCCGTTCAATAGCAGGACCAGATGTTGAGTGAATGTGAACACCAAGTTCATTGGCAACAATATTGGCTAGGGTTGTCTTCCCTAATCCTGGAGGGCCGTAAAGCAACACGTGATCTAAAGGCTCTCCCCGTTCATCTGCAGCCCGGATAAAAACGCGCAGGTTATCACGAACTCTATCCTGACCAATATATTCTTCCAATGTACGAGGCCTGAGACTTGCTTCCAGCTCCCAATCCTCTGATGCTAATTCAGGTTTGACCAGTCTTTCCACAATTTACCTCCTACCACCAGACAAAAGTTGAAGTGCTTTTTTGACTATTTGCGAGGTTTCCTGCTCCCCAGTTGCGGCTATCTGCTCAATTGCCTTAAAAGCTTCTGAACGATTGTACCCTAAATTCAGCAAGGCTTCCAAAGCATCTGCCGAGGGTGCTTCGCTAGGCGCAAACTGATTTTCTAATTGAGCTAATTTGCCTTGCAGCTCTAAAGTGATCCTTTGGGCAGTTTTCTTGCCTATGCCTGGAATTTTCGTCAGCAGTGCCAAGTCCCCGTTGAAAATAGCTCCCTTTAATGTTTGTACCGGTAAGGCAGAGAGGATGTTTATAGCTACTTTAGGTCCGATTCCGGTAACAGAAATTAGCTGCATAAAAAGCTCCCGCTCTTCCGCGTTGTGGAAACCATAGAGGACCAAGAGGTTGTCGCGGACATGCAGATAAGTTTGGATTCTAACTTTCTCCCCTACGACCGGCAGTTTTTCAAGGGTATTTCGAGATGCAAAAAGTTGCCAGCCAACTCCACCTACATCAAGGACCAAGCTGTCGAGACTAACAGAAACCAAAATCCCTTCCAGAAAACTTATCATTTTTTAGCAGCCTCCATCAATTTGCTGGCAGTATGTTGATGAAGGCCGCAAATAGCAATAGCCAAAGCGTCTGTCACATCGTCTGGCCGGGGAGCTTTTTTTAAACCTAAAAGTCGACAAACCATAAATGAAACTTGCCCCTTTTCAGCTTTTCCTTGTCCTGTAAGGCTCATTTTAACTTGCATTGGATTGAACTCGAAGATCTCAAGTTCTCTGTTTGCTGCGGCCAAAAGGGCAATACCCCGTGCTTGCCCTACTGCGATGGCTGTGGTTACATTTTTATTGAAAAAAAGTTCCTCTATAGCCAAAGCGTCCGGTTGATACTGATCAATGATTAAATTCAGCTGCTTGTAAATATCAGCAAGCCGCCGGGCAAGCGGAAGACAAGACTGTGTGCTCACAATTCCATAAGTGACTGGCTTGAGTCTAAATCCTTCTTCATCGACAACGCCGTATCCCATCCGTGTTGTCCCAGGGTCTATTCCCAAAATCCGCAATAGTTTCCCTCCTCGCCTCCATTATACCACTTTCGCTGCTCGGAGGCTAGAGGTCTTCCAAACTCTTCTCCTCTCCTTCAGCTAATCCCTCTAAGATTTCAAGCAGCTCACCTTCGCTGGCAACCTCTAGACCAGCCCTAAGCGCTTCCACTTCTGATGCCGGTAATTTGTCTGCACGAATGGCAGTGATCTTTTCTACCACACCGCGGCCTGGCATCCCCCTGAAGATCGCCACCTTACCGTCAGATAAACCTAGATATTTTCGATTTGCACACTGTTCGTCTAATGCTTCAAATTTGATCCTGACGGCCAAAAGCTTTGGCTCAAAAGTGATTATCTCCCAATCGGGATGGAACTTTTGAACTTGCTCCTGAGTCAAGCCTACTAATTCTTCAGGAAGTGTTTTCTTTTTTGTATCACTGTGACCACACAGCAAATAAATGGTGTGAGTCTGAAGAAAGGCTTCTTTTTGAAGGGTAGGAGTTTGTGGAACAGGTTGGGCTGGTTTTTCGGTTTTTGAAAAGTTGAAGAAGGCGATGCCAAAGGCCACAGCAATTACCGCAAGGCCAGATAGGAGATATTTGCTCTTATTCGCCAAGTTAGACACCTCCTATGTCTAGCTTGGCTTTTAAGCTGGAAGATTATGCAGTTGAGAACCTATCTTACGCACATTTGAGGGGAACATATTTGTTCTTATATGAGAGTTATCAGGACATGATAAAAAAGAAAGCTCACATGGAAAGCCATGTGAGCGAAGTTTAGGGTAACACTTCATCTGTATCGAGATTAGCGTAGACTCCTTGTACATCGTCATGTTCTTCGAGTGCCTCTAAGAGCTTCAGGTTCTTAATTGCTTCTTCTCCAGACAGCCGTACAGTGTTTTCCGGGACCATGGTAATCTCTGAGTCTGCCACAGGAATCTCGTTTTCAGCCAAAGCTTGTTGTACGCTTTCGAAATCCTCTGGTTTGGTTATAATCTCGAAACCTTCCTCTTCTTCACGGAAATCCTCGGCACCGCTTTCTAAAGCGATCATCATGAGTTGATCTCCATCTAATCCCTCGCTGCGTTCGATAGAAAAAACACCCTTTTGCTGAAAGAGCCACGCGACGCATCCTGTCTGGCCCAAACTGCCACCATATTTGCTAAATAAATGACGAATGTCCGCAGCAGTTCTGTTTCTATTGTCTGTCATTGCATGAACCAAAACTGCTACCCCTGCAGTTCCGTATCCTTCATAGACAATTTCCTCATAATTAGCGCCCTCTTCCCCACCGGAGGCACGTTTTATTAAGCGGTTGATGTTATCATTTGGCATGTTTGCGGCCTTGGCTTGTTCGATGGCAAGCCTGAGTCTTAAGTTAGTTTGGGGATCTGGACCGGCTTGTCTGACTGCTGTCAATATTTCCCTTGATAGTTTTGTAAAAATTCTCCCTCTTGCTGCATCTGTTTTTTCTTTTTTTCTCTTTATATTCGCCCACTTAGAGTGTCCAGCCATTTCTCTTCCCCCTCACAAAATTCACTTGTTCTTACAACGTTTTTATTATAACAAAGAGAGGAAGAACGCGCAACACTACCGAAGCACCATCGATGCTTGAGCATAGCTGAGCACGGCCTAAAAAAGCAATCTAACTTTTCCTGTGTATATACGTCCATTAGCTTCAAAAATTGTATTGCCTTTTAAAAACCTATTTTCTCTTTATCCTAAAACCTGCTTCAGAAACAGCTCATTAAATCAGCTTAAACAGGCTTGCTTAAACTCTTCCAATGTTGATGCGTGCAGCAATTTAGTTGACAAAAATAACAACTTATCAGAGGGCATAGAACTGAATATATTTTCTAGCTCAGGTGGAATAGAGCCAAATCGAGCTTTAACCTGATGAAGCAAAAGCTAGACTTGTCCTTGTCTTTCCCCTTGAGCTAAACCTCGAGTTAAGCCTTGGGATAAGCCTTGAGCCATCCCTTCAGAAAGACCTTCGGTCATTCCACGCTCATAGCCTCGCCTCTCCCAGGAAGTCATCAGCTGCTGCACTGCTTCCACCTCTCCAGTTGACAGTTGTAAAATGTGTCGAACCGGCAAAAGCCATGAAAAACCAAGCTTTTCTAATACAAAAATTGTCAAATTCTTTTTTTGAAACCTCGTAATATCTAGCAATATCCAAACAATAAGAATATTTATTTTAAAGGAATTTGTTTTCCTTCGCCTAATTAACATTTATCAACTTTTACCGATGATTTTCACGAAACATTTGGATTTTGCACCGATTATGAGTCAGTGACTTACAAGCAGATAAAAAAATTCTCAAAGAGAGATCTCGCACCAATACCAAGTACCATCAAAGCTCGAGCATAGCTGGGTCTAGCTTTAAAAATTGTATAGTATAAATACGTCTATTTGCTTCAAGAGTTGTATTGCCATTTATAAGACCTATTTTCTCTTTATCCTTAAACCTGCTTTAGAAACAGCTCATCAAATCAGCTTAAACAGGCTTGCTTAAACTCTTCCAATGTTGATGCGTGCAGCAATTTAGTTGACAAAAATAACAACTTCTCCGAGGGCATAGATCTGAATTTGTTTTCTAGCTCAGGTGGAATAGAGCCAAATCGAGCTTTAACCTGATGAAGCAAAAGCTTGATTTGTCCTTGTCTTTCTCCTTGAGATAAGCCTTGAGATAAACCTTGAGCCATCCCTTCAGAAAGGCCTTCGGTCATTCCACGCTCATAGCCTCGCCTCTCCCAGGAAGTCATTAGCTGCTGCACTGCTTCCACCTCCTTGTCGTCTAATTTTGCAAGCTCTTCATCTAACTGCCGTTGTTCATTTTCAGTTAAATTAACGTAGGTTTCAAAAAATGAAGCAACTATCCGTTCTTTCTCGAATCCCAAACCAATTTTTGCAATTCTCTTGAGAAATTCCAGTGTCATTGGAACCCGTTCATCTTTTGCATAGGACATTTTGCTCATCAAAGCTAAAGCAACAGGATTTTTTGAATCTAGATAGTCGCGCCAGAACAGTCTTTTTAGTTCAACCTTGAAAAAATGATAGTTCAATACCTTTCCAAATGGAAAGGTGACAGAGTAACAGGTAGGTTCTTCTTTTTGAGAAACGTGATCTGCGGCGAATACTGCAATAGGAATTACCGGCAAATCTTCTTTCAAGATTAAGCTGGCAAAATACTTGAACATCCTTTTCGCAAAGCCTTCTCTTTTGGCAACCTGGATTTCTATGTGAATTAAAACTGCCTCTTTATTTTCACCTTTTGTGCTCGCCTTTATGACCAAATCAGCTCTTTTTTTCCGATAGCCAGGTTTTACAACCAGTTCCTGCTGAAGAAATTCAGGCTTTTGCAGTTCGAGATGCTGATAAATTTTCGGAAAAAATGCCTGCAAAAAGTCTGCAGGAAACTGAGATAAAAGAAGCTTAAACAAACCATCGTGATCAATCTCTCGTCTGCTATGCACTCTCCTCATCCTTTGATTCTAAATTTATTATACCTAAATACATCGAGCTAAGCAAGATATATTCGAATTTTGGAACTTGTCAAACATTTCCCGCTAAATATTTAGTAATTGATTCCCATTCAGCTTTACATCCTTGACACTCCAATTTCCTTAGCATAAAATTGTTTTGACATATCCCCCGAGATTTTAGGGCTCAAGCGGTGTCAGATCGTCTTACGTCCTCTAACACAAAGTTGATGGCCCGACCATTATGAACTCTGTCCGTTACAGAACTACAGCTCTCTCTTGAAAAACGTCAGACGAATATATTTTTTGAAATTCATTCTACCTACGGCTAAAGGCGCAAGCTTTCTTTATTTGTTATCCTAAAATCCAAGAAAAGAAGGTTAGTTAATTGGTAGTGCTCATTGTTTCTCCTTCGCCTTTTTTGCGAAAACTCATCAAGTACACTATCGAGGGGCCAAATATTTTTCCCCTTGAAGCTGCAAACAGTCAGGAGGGGTTGGCTCTCTATCAAACCAACCCCATCAGCCTAACGATCATGGACCTTCCCCTAGCAGCTCAGCCAGCTCTGGAAGGAATTTCTCAAATCATGAGTTTGAATAACAATGCCAAAATAATTGTTACTGGTATTTATAGCCAAAGTGCTTCCATCGCCAAAGCCCTAGAGCTCGGTGCCATGGATTTTATTAACAAACCTTTTAGTCAATATGAATTTCGTCAACGGATCTATAACATTCTCCAAGGGCAAATTGACAGAGAGTTTTTTTAAAAAATCAAATAACCACTTACAACAAATGGTGCAAACAGCACAATTAAGAGAGCAGGAAAGATAAAAAACAACAATGGGATTAACATTTTCATCGGCAATAATTGGGAACGCTCTTCAGCTTCCTGGCTTTTGCGTTCCCGCATATTGTTGACCAATACAGTCAACACACTATCCAGTTTTGTCCCCAATTGTTGAGCCTGCACTATTGCAGCTACAAAAGCTTTTACCTCATCCAATCCCGAACGATCTGCCAATTCCTCAAGAGCTTCCCGCAAACTAGCCCCCAAAGCCATATGGCCCAAGGCTCGCCACAGTTCATCCCGGAGCGGACCAGGTGGTATGCTTCCTGCAACCTCTTCTAAAGCCTGTTGCAAACCTGTACCAGAGCCCACAATTAACGTAAGCAAATCTACAGCAAAGGGAAATTGGGAGCGAAAAGATTTCCGCCAATTCCGCAGGTGCGTTTTCAGTACTAATTCTGGAAGCATAAAACCAAAAACAGCTGTCGTAACAGCATTTACAATTCCAAAAGGAACCGCAAGGCAACCTCCCAGAATCAAGCAGAGGGTTTTGTATGCTATTAGCTGCTCTGGCGAGATGTGGCTAAAAACCCGAAAGGGCCTGATGCGTATTTTAGCCTGCTTGATTAACCTTGGACCTGCAAGTCGCGAGATAAAATTTGTATAATGTTGAAAAAGCAAATAAGGATAGCTGCGCCTTAGTCTTTTATTTAAATTGAACCACAGCCAAAGGGGACGGATCGCCAACATTGAGCAGGTAATGGTGCTTCCTAATAAAAAGAGCGGCAAGACAAAAGCTGGCATGTTTCACCCTCCTAACTGTTTGGTGCAGCCAGCCTAAACACCCACCAGCTGCCAATCAATTGCAGAATCGCTGCTAAAAACAAAAGCCCGGGTCCTTGAGCTGATTGAATAAAAGATTGCCAAAGTTCAGGAGCCAACACTCGCTGGACAGCAACCAAAATAAAAGGTAGCGCCATGACTATGGTCGCTGTTAATCTGCCCTGCACTGTTAAAACCCGCACTCTGCTAGCCAAACGCATCCGCTGCTGGATTGTTGCTGCTGCGTCAGTAAGCATTTTAATAATGCTGCCCCCTTTGCGCTGTTGGATACCTAGTGCTATGGCAACAAGGGCAAGCTCTTCTTCTTTTAGACGACGTGCGACGGTTATAAGGGCAGATGGCAGCTCTACACCCAGTTCCATCTGCCTCAAAACAAATTCCCACTCTCTCCGCAGAGGGAAAGCTGTTTCGCGAGTTACAGTAACCATCGCCTGCTGCAAACCAAATCCCGCCTCCAGCAAATTGGAAAGCATTAGTAAGCTGTCGCTTAGTTGTTTATTCCTCTTTTCCAAAAGCTTATCCTCGATTTTCTTCAAAGATATTACTGCACCAATTAATCCCAAAAAACCTCCGAACACAGTCCCCTGCCAGCTGCCCATAATCAAAGCACCAACAAAGCCTCCGCCAATTACCCCGAGAACATAAACAAACAGATGCTTGTTTTTTTCAGGTAGTGCGAACTTGCGGAAACTAAGCAGGAGAAAACAAACAGTTCCCAGTGTTAACAAACTAGAAATAATTCCATTGAAACTTAATTCCATAATGGCTGCAAACTCCTTTAACCTTTAAATTGCCAAACTCTTCAGCTGTTCATTATCCTTCGGGGATAACTCTGCTGCAAATTTCGGCAGCTGCCCTAAGGACACAAATTCACCTTTTCGATATTCAAACAGATCCTGAAGCTGAATTTGTCTGTTCTCCATTCCTATCACCTCTGTGAGCTTTGTGATCCTTCGTTTGCCATCTGGAAATCTCTTTTGGTAAATGATCAAATCAATTGCAGCAGCGAGCTGCTCTCGCACAGACAAAAGCGGCAGAGATGGACTGGCGATGAGCATCATTCCCTCAAGCCTCGTCAATAGCTCTCTAGGCGAGTTCGCGTGGACAGTACTTAAAGAGCCATTATGGCCAGTATTCAAGGCTTGAATCATATCTATAGCCTCATCTCCCCTTACTTCACCTACTATAATCCGATCTGGCCTCATCCTAAGGGCGTTTCGCAGCAGTTGTCTAATTGTGATCTCCCCTTTTCCCTCTACATTAGGAGGCCTTGCTTCTAAAGAAATCACGTGGGATTGATGAAGCTTCAATTCCGCTGCATCTTCAATAGTGATAATTCTTTCTGACGGATCTATAAAGGCAGACAGCGCTCCCAAAGTGGTCGTCTTGCCGCTGCTGGCTCCACCTGCGACTATAATGTTGCACCTTGCTTTAACGCAAATCTTGAGAAAATCCATCATTTGTTGGCTTAAAGTACCCATTTCAACAAGCTGTTCCATGCTGAAGCGCTGTCTTGAAAACTTGCGAATGGTCAGAAGCGGTCCACTTAGCGATACAGGAGGCAGCACTGCATTAACCCTTGAACCATCGGCGAGCCTCGCATCTACCATTGGGGAGCTTTCATCGATGCGCCTGCCTAATTTGCTGGCGATCCGCTGTATTAACCTGACTATTTCCTCTGCGTCGTTGAAAGTACAATCTGTCTGCTGTATCTTTCCTTCCCTTTCAACGTAAACACAGCCTGGACCGTTGACCATAATCTCTGAAACAGTATCGTCCTCTAAAAACCGATCTAAAGGACCCATTCCAAACAAATGGCTGGTAATTTGTTTGGAAAAGTCAGCTCCATCAGACAAGTTAAAACCTGCAACTAACCTCTTCACCTTTTGCGCAAGCTGAGGATTTGCAGTGTAATCTTCAATTTTTTCACCGGCGATTTGTTGATCTGAAAGGTCATCCAAAAGTTTTCTCTGCACCATTTCCTTTATGGCCAGCCATTTTTCCTTACTGACGGCAGGATAGTCAGTTTTCTGGCCTGGCCAAAGTCTAGAAGGGGGGCTTTTATGCTGAGCAAAAAGCAGAATCTCTTTTTCCATTTTTTCAAGCGCTCTTGTAATACCGCACCTGTTGTTGCTGACCACAGGAATACCGCTGTTCATGGCAGCTGCTATTGGCGCTGGTTCATCAGGAAGAAAACCTAAAACTTCTACAGGAAGCAGCTTTACCAAATGTTCTTTAGGAGGCGAAAGGTTGGAGAACTTGTTTACTAAAACTTTGATTTTGCTCATTGGAAAGCCTTCACCTGCTAGGGTGGCCAACACTCCTGAGGCAGACTGCAGAGAAACAATGTCGGCTGTTGTGACAAAAATAATGCATTGCGCCAAGTCTAAAATGCCCAGCGTGCAGGGAGATAAATTTTGTGGGCAGTCAACGAAAATGAAATCATTCGTGTATGTCAGAAGGTGCAGCAGCCTCTCTATCTTGCCGTCAGCAGGTTCCTCTAATTGAGGCATTGTTGGTGAGAACAATAGTTTAAAACCTATTCTGTGCGCCAATAGCTTTTTTGCCACTGTTTCCGGCTGAGCCTGTTGAATCTCCTGAAGCAGAGAATAAAAATCCGGCTTAGCATCAAGGCCAAGGTGTGCGGCCAGATTTCCTCCAATGCTATTTATTTCCAACAAAGCTACCTTCCGCCCCTTTTTTCGCGCCAACAATGCAGCCAGATTCAAGGCTATGGTTGTTTTTCCCACTCCACCTTTGCTCCCAAAGACAGCAAAAACTTTACCATTTACTGCCATTTTTCGCTCCAGCTTTCCGCTGAAGCCTTCACCTCCCCTGATTATTCATGGATAGTCGGTTCAGGCAAACCATCTGCCTGCCAGGCAGTGAGAAAAATTGCCAGTTCCCCTGCTACACCCTCTTGGGCACGATAACGAAAGAGCTGTCCAATAAACGGCAAATCTCCCAACCAAGGCAGTTTTCGCTTTTTTACTGCGCTCTGCTGTTGCCCTAAACCTGCGATCACCGCTGTTCCGCCTGATGGCAGGTAGACTTCAGTTTGCGCTCGCCTGGTTGATAGTGCTGGAACTGTGCTGCCGCCTATGCTGATTCCGCTGCTCCAATCAAGGCTGCTCACCTCAGGCGCCAGCTGTACTCTGATGAGGTCGCCTTCTATCTTTGCTGAAACACTGAGTTTTGTGCCATACGTTTTCCAATCAACCACCACCTGCTGATTCACAGCCACTGGTATAGGCATTTCTCCGCCAGCCAAGAAACTTGCTGTGCTGCCGGCGATGCTCAAAAGAGCAGGTTCGGAGATGAGCTTCGCCTCTCCTCGTGCCTCTAGCATCTGCAGTGCTGCTGCCAGCTCCAGCTCACCCTTACTGGTCAGGCTTACCAAAGGTTGACCATCAGAACCGCTTAAATCAGCGCCCAAAATAAGTCCGAGCCGTTCCCAGCTTTTTTGAGAAATCTCGACAATACGCACCTTGATCGCCACCTGCTCCGGTGCTGCAGTTGGTACATTCAGATAATTGAGCACTTCAGGGGCGTAGAGCCTGGCAATCTGCTCAGCACGAATTCTTTCAGCATCGCTCTCTACAGTACCTTCCAGTACTGCAGCGTCAGCACGCTTGCTCACCCTCACAGTTGGGACAGCGATTGCTGAGGTGATCTGTTCTGGAGTCCAGCTCTGCTGCGGGAATACAGATATCTGCGCAAAATGGTAAGCATCTTGTCCTTGGACGATTAAATTGCTTGTTCCCACAGCTTTGCCGTGCAAAACGATTTCGCTGTCTGATAAAACAACTATTTCCAAAACATCGGGATTGCCTGAAATCACTTTAGAAATATCACTGCCTAACAATAGAAAGCTCTCCCCTTGAAGCAAGGACAGCTTCGAGGGCAAACTATCAAGTTGCAGCACTTGCCTTGCACCAGAGAGCTGGAAAAAGATCAGTATTAATAACGAGACAAGCATTATTTTCTTCAATTTTCACACCTCAATTTGGCCAAATTTCTTGAAATTTTGAACCTTGAATAAGCAAAATTGGTTTGCGCACCTCCACCTCAGGTTCAGGTTCTGGGATGTTTTTTTGGCTCTGCCTCACAGGAACCTTTTTTTGGGGCTGTGAAGCTTTTTGGGATGCCACTTTAGGTTTTGGTGGTTTAACAGCTGGCAGAGGAGGCTCTTCTCCTCTCAAAGGCCGCAGGACAATTCTAATCCTGCCTGTTTCTTCTGCAGCTGCTATTTTAGCTGCTTCTTCCCGTTTGACCAGCAAAGTAATGGACAATATCTGCTCTTTTTCTCCATTCTCAAGTCCTAATTGCCTGCCCACAGCTAAAACTTCCCGATCAGAGATTAGCACCTGGCTTTTCTGTTCCTCTCTTTGAAATAGAATTAAATCAACCCTATCTCCTGGCAAAAGCATTCCTGATAGACTGTTCACTTCATCTGTGGATATTGTCACAGCCCTCCAAAGGGGTGGGATTTTATGTGAGAAGCTGGCCAGCTGGTTTTCTTGCAAGAGGTGGTCTTTCTTCAGCCTTTGCCCTTCAGCAAGTTCTGCTGCCAGTACCATTCCCACAGCATCTTCAAGGCACGTCAAGTCTCCTTCCTCTTTAGCGCTACGAGGTATTTTCACCAACCGCAGGTCATCTTTCTTCAGCAGTGTGCGTAAAGGCAAATCTCGTTTTGCCACTACAATCTCTGTGTAGCGGGCGCTTGCCAAGACTTTCCTTTCTAACTGTTGAAGGTAAAAATACAAAGTCACAGCAGCTGCCACACCACAAATGACTGCAGCCAGCAAGTACTTGCGATCAAAACTGAACATTTGTTTTTCCTCCTTCAGTTAATAGCCAGACCGTAAGCACGTTATCTTTTTGGCTGATCCCTAAACGATTAGTTTCTCGTTGCCACAGCTCCACATTACCGCTAAACCACCTCTCCCATCCTAAACTCCTGAGCCTGGTGCGGTAATTTGATATTTGCCAGGCCTGTGCATCAAAACAGGCAATTAAACAGATTCCTTTTTCCGTTTTTGCTGCAAAGCTAAGTTTTAGCTTCCCTGGCGGATCGTGTAGCATAGCCAATAACTCCTTTTGCATGTTCGTATCTCTGTTTACCTCAGAAATAATGGCCTTTTGAGTCCTGGGAAAATGAAAAATTTGCAGCTGTCGGTTTTCCTTTGTTAACTGATAAACACTCAATTCTCGGTATGAATTAGTGCGGATTTCCCAACCAGACTTTTTTGAGTCTTCTAACAACTCTTCCAACTGCAGCGAGGTAAGATTTCTCGCAGCTACGCTGCCTGGCAGGCCATTGATCAAAATTTTCTGGCCATCTATAAAAAACTGCTCTATAGCTTGGCCAGGCTCCCCTTTCCCTAAGGTTAGAATCAAAAAGAAGCAAGCTGAAACTGTAAACCATCTCATTTATTTCCCCCCTTTGCTACTTGCTTTTAGATCTCTGCCATGAAAAGCTCGTCACTTTCGCAGGTTCGTCTTTTGCCCATAAAGGCTTAGGCAATGTATAGGAAAGTCGTAAACAGTCAGCCTCTTGTTTCACTGTCAAGCGCTCTAGGTTTAGCACTAGATCCCTTTCTTGTAAAGAAGCAAGCCAGCTGCTCATGTTCCTTCCCTTTGCAAGCTGGGAAGCACCCTCCCAGGCTAAAGCATTTAGTTCTATGTTTATCAGCTGGCAATACCCAAAATAACAAATTGCGCTGCCAAATAAAACAAGCAAGGGCAACACAAGCACAAGCTCTACTAGCGCTGTTCCTCTGTCTGCCATCTTTCCTCCTCCTAGGGCAGAATTTCTGGTAGATTACATTTCATCTCTACAAGACCTGCCTTGTAGTTTGGTACAGGCAAAGGAAAAAAGATCTGCTCTCCCAAAATCCGCTCACCTTGCGCTGCTGCTTCTGCCACAGCAAACAGGGTAGTACGTTGATGACCTCCTACCGGTTCTGGTCCAGCCTTTCGCACTAGCAGTCGTACGAAGCGTTCGCCTGCTACTTTTTCCGGCGTAGTCTGCAGCCTGTCTTCAAGCCAAACGGGAATCGAACCCAAATAAGCTCTTGCAACCATAAGCGAAGGCAAAGCAGTCCCTGTAAGATAGTTAAGCGGGATGGCCAAAGCCCCGTGTTCGTTTGCCACAAACTCAGCCTTTGCGATAGCTGCAGGACCTGCAGTTTGGATAATAAGATCTTGCACATATTGCAGCTCTTGAATTATGTACACTGCTTCTCCATGTCCTAAAAAGGCAGACAACCCCATGCTCAGCATAGTGAGGTTTGTAGTTGCCAGCATATTAAGGCTGTCTGCCAGGACCCAAGCTGCGCTTTCGGCAGCTCTGTCTGCTACCATTTGCAATTGAATTCTCTCCAGAACGTTCTTTCCCAAGTTGAAATTAACTGTCAAGGCCAGAGCCAAAACAGCCAAACCAATGGCAACAAGGGGTAGAACCTGCCCTCTATTCCTCGATGGGAAGTTTCGAGCTGCCTGAAATTCGCTCAAGTCCTTGCCAGATTCTCTTTCGCCGCCAGCTGACTGCAACTTCAAAATCATCACCTTCCTGACTGCAGTTTACAGCTAAACTCAATGGATTTGCCCTTCTTCCCACTGTAAGGCTTAGAATCTGCCGGGCTTTGTTTTCTGCCTTTCCAACCCGAGCATCTGGCTCTGCTACCACAGCCAACCTTGCAGCTGCATAGGCTGCATAGCGGGCCAGAAAGGCATCACCAATGGACAAAGCCATCTCCCACATTCCCCAAAGCAGAAGGCATAAGCACGGTATGACTGCAATCAGCTCCAAAGTTACCTGTCCCCTCTGCACACCCTCACCTCCTCAGCTTAAAAACAGGGCCGTCCATACTCCCAAACTAAGGGCAACTGCGTAAGGGAAACCTTTGCCGCTGTTGGCCTTACCGCTGCTGACGAAAAAAGCAAAATCCATCAGTCCTGCCATGAGGCGGCCTCGAAAGAGGAGAAACCCACCAAAAATACCAGCGTAGAGGGCTGCAAAGAACCACGCGAGTGGAAACAAGCGACCTAAAGCGAGAGCCAGGGAGAGGGCGAATTTAACATCACCTCCTCCCAGCCAACCGCGGTAATACGCAAAGAAATGGAGCATACTGGTGAAAACGATTATCACCAGAACATCGTGCACCTCTCCCTGATAAGCTCTTGACACAATAGCAGGTAAGGCCAACAATAGAAGGTAATTGGGAATCTTCCGATAACGTAAGTCAAAATACGAGGATAGAACTGTCAAAAACAGCAGGAAAACTTGTTCTACCATTTTCACACCTTTCTTTCCTCTGGCTTGATTAGGCCACCGAAAATTTCTTAATTCGGGTTTACCTATTGATTCAACTGCTGTTCAAGCTCGCCGATTTTGCTGGCTAAAGTCTGCCCAAGCATCCGGACTCCCGCAACACATGCTAACGCTATAAGACAAGTTAAGAGACCATATTCAGCCATGCTTTGTCCTGATGTATCTTGCCAGAGCCTTTTAAGCAGTTCCATTTTCTCACCTCCTTTGCAGCCATAATGCCAGAGGATGTGGACTGCCTTACGGCTTCTTGGGAGCTGAATCCACAAGCATAACTTCCCGTGGTCCCCACGGTAGTTAAGTTCCTTTAGTCTTAGAATGCTGCTTACGCTTATAATCCCACATTTTCCTAACCCATCTCGGTGCAGAATTCAGCTCAGCAGGCTGTTCATTTTGTTCTGAACGCGCTAGCTGTGCAGTTTTTTTATGCCAATAATCCTGGTAGATAAAGGCCAGCTTCTCTCTTAGTTTAGCGGCTCTCTTCAACTGTTTGCTCCAATTGCGGGAAGTTTTTGCCTTTCTAGCAAGAACCCTTTCGGCCTTTTCGAGCCTCTTTTTCAAACGCCCAACCTTCAAGTCCAAAAATTCATCATTAAACAATTTATTTCCAGCAGACAGACACTTGCTCTGCTGTATTGAATATAAGACGAAAAAAATAACATACCATCTGCCAGATGATTCCCTTCTAACTGTTACCTCAGTCACCGGGCCTGGCAGCTTTCTGTGCAATTTGATCTTTAATCCTGGTATGCCAGGTAAAAACAGCCTAGAGCCCTGCACGAACACCCCATCACTTTTGCGATACCTCAAGAAACAGCGGCCTTTCCTCAAATTTTCCCGCAAACAGAGCTCTTGTAATTTGTTAGCTTGTTCTACAGTTGGATAAAGGCGATATTTATAACTGCGCCTTTCATACACAACCCGACCCTCCCTAGAAAAACGGCACTGCTATCACCTGAATTGCCCGCTTATAAAACCTCTCCCAACCCTCTTGGATTTTTCCACTTGCCCCTAGCAGGGCAACTGTCAAGATGCAGGATAGCAAAATGTACTCGAGTAGAGCTTGTCCCCGCTCTTCCTTCAAGGTGCCCACCACCCTTTTTGAGATTAGCTTAGCACGAGTGGAAGCAGTGTGACAACACAGAAAGTGAGTAATCTTCTTGCGGTCTTTGCTGATTTTCATATCAAAAATTGTAAAAATCCTGCTAGTTCAGATCGAAAAAATACCAAAAGTAGCACCAGAGCACACATTATCAACCTTTCCAATCATAAAAAATAGTTCACAATTTACTATTATCTTTTAAATTTGCATTATCAATTCAATTTTGCTATAATTAGGCAGGATTTTGTGGATAGCTTTCATACTTCCTCCTACAATAGAGTAAAGGCAGGTGAGAACATGAATGTATTGCCCTTGCGTGCCAGCCACATTGCCAAGGGGAATTACAGATGTAACGCCTTAACTCATGTGGCAACTAAAATGTCGCGAACACTATGAAGGAGGTAAAGATGAACACTATTCTACAAATCTGCGATAATTTTTCTAGCTATTTGTCTAAAAAAAAGCTTGGTCAATCAACACAACAAAGCTACTGTGCAGTTCTGAAGCAGTTCCTTCTTTTTTTGGAAGACAATTTCGGCTGGGAAGCCAACCAGCTGCTAGAAAAACATCACTTTCGAGGCTATTACCTTTCCCTGTTTTTGCAGCGCCAGGAGAAGAATACAACTTTAGAAAAGAAAATTTCTATTCTCCGCACCTGGGCCAATTCTTGCAATTTCAAATTGCCGACATACTACGAATTCAGAGGAACCATTCCCACCTTCGACGAGCTCAGACGCCTCTTTAACTCTGCACAGGGAAAGCAGCTTACAAGCATTCGGGACAAGCTGCTGTTGTTATTGTTGCTTGGTTATGGTCTTTCAAGCACCGAATTGAACAGAATCAAGTTACATAATATTGATCTGGAAAAAAAGCAAATGTTCTTAAATCAGAACTACAATTTAGAGGCCAGGACATTGCCTGTGATTCCACAATTGTACGATCTCCTGCAGCATTACATTCAAGTCGCGAATCCTTCAGACAACTTGCTTCTAAACACAAATAACCAACCCCTCACCGAGGCTGGCATTCGCTTCATATTACAGAAATTGTTAGCCAAGGCTGGATTACCCAACTATTCTCCCCGGGATATCCGGCGTGGGTGGCTCAAATATTTATCCTATCGAGAACCCATTGCCATCGTGCTTGCTTTATCCGGCTTAGGACCACAGATGCTCAAACCCATGAATTATCAACAAATCTTAGAGGAATGGCTACATGCTTTATCCGAAAAAGCGACAGAAGTCTCTCCCTTCTAAAGTGAGGGTCTTCTGCCGCTGGATATTTTTTCCTTGATGCTTGAGTTAATACAAACGCCAAGGTCAAAGACTGCATATATCCAAATGCTACGACAGCATCTGAGCATGAGGTAGCCTGCTCCGCTGCTAGACCCACCTCAATTGTTGGAGGTAGTTCACTACAGACAAGTCAGTACAGTGCACTTTTCCGCAAAGTTAAGTATCCTAGTTTCACTCTCAAACAAATCAGGCTGCAAATACATCGGCGACAATCGGATTCGTATTGGCAAACGATTTATGAAGTAGACTGAAATCAAAACTGTCACGATTAAGCGAGATAAGATTGGCAGATTATTTGTCAAGAGATTGAGCAGGATGAAATCAGCACGAATAGGATCGACGGTTTCGATTTTGTCCTCAAGAATTTATTGACTGACATACCAGTCGCCAGAAGCCTGCCGAAGAGCACTGCGCAAAATTTCCAAACTCCACAAAATCCGTTCCCGTAAACAAAAAGGCTCCCATAGTCAGGAGCAGGCTAGACACAGACTCGCTTTAGCATACATTTATCTTCCCTAACAAGCGCTGAATTTTTATGTCAGTCTGACAGAACTTTTACATGCGAAAGCAGCAGCTCTCAAGTGGACAGAGAGCACAACGCAGCTTGCTGCATCCTAAAGAGCTGGGCAAGGGAATGTAAGATTGTTTAAGACCGCAGTTCCCGCTTGAGCCCTAGAACCTCACGACCCCAGGCGTGGGAGTGTGTCAATTGCCCTGATTGATGAAGTCAACAAACTCTTTTTGGTTAAGCAAAAATCTATACGATAATCCCTTATACGGAACTGTACGCTTATGGTCTGTTTGGTATCCTCATTTTTCTAGGTAATTTGCGCTGGGCAGAAGCTCGTCCTTGTGGTTGCGCAAAATCCTCTGGAGCATCTAGTTCATCTGCTTTTCCAAAATAAAGGTTTCAGGTCTACCGATAAGATTTTCCAGCTGATAAGGACCTTTTTTATTGTCGTAAAAGAGCCAAGGCCTGCTAAGATCCCTTACGTATGTATATCGTTGGGTTCGGACACTTCTATACTCTCTGCCCTCTACTCCCCTGTGCAGCTGGCCAAAGGTTTGGTAACAGGCGCTGAGGGTCCCTCCATCTTTCGGATCTGCCTCCCCCGCAGTACTGGCGAAAATCACATCCTTCAACTATAGGTGGAATAGACGCTGACATAATCCCAAAAGGGTTGGCATCAGATCTGGCACGGTGATGGAAAATTGCATCTTCTTTCCCTCTCTGTCAAACGGCTCAGGATAGCGCAGAAGCAGCGATACCAGTATAGACTCATCCCAGGGGTGCTGCTTGCTTTGTAGACCATGGGAGCCTAGCATGTCTCAGTGATCCGAGGTGAAAACCAAAATATGGCTTTTCTCAAGCTCCTCATCCAACTCTGCCAGCAGAACGTCTAAAGCTGAGATGTGGGCATAATAGCCAGCTAGCTCTCCATAACATTATGATCCAGCTGCTCTTGCACATTGGGCCGCAGCTTTATTTTTTCCGGATCGTAAAGAGCCCTGCGTTCTGCATGGCGTGTGGCAAAAGAGAAACAGGCACTGTGTTATACTCTGTCTCCCCAAAGGGCATTTCGCTCCCAGTTCAAAATAAAAGATCTTGTTGGCCCTTCCAAGTGCATGGATAGAGCAGTGCCGCCGTGGCAAACAATCCCGAATCTGCCGGCGAAAAAGGCTGCTCTGGAAGGCAGACAAGGGCTGTCTGAAATGTGGCAGCGGGGAAACGGACACTTCTCCTGCAATGCGGTCAATGTTGGGTGAGGTATTGCGGCAAAAGCCAAGCGCCCTAAATGAGCTAAAGGCAACGTTAAATATCATGATATAGAATTCACAAGGCAACTGAGCCCTTCTGTGTTCACACTAATGGCTCATAATAATCTCGCAAGTCTACAGGCAAACTCCATTCTGGATCCTGCATCAGCAGTAGCGCATCTGGATCCTCTGGTATTGAAAGGGGTGGATATTCCCGCCAGCTGTTCCCAGAGAGGGGCTTGGTATAGCCCTCCTTCTGGAAATAGGAGATTAGCTGGCTGCGCATTCGTTCTGCAGCCTCCCTGTATAAGGGGTTGTAAGCGCGGTTTCTTGTTTCTTCAGGGTCGTTTTTTCTGTCGAACAGCAGCTCTTTGTTGTCCGGAGCTGAGTATATATACTTCCAGCGCCTGTTCACTATCATATATAAACCCTCACGTCCCTCGGAGAACTGCCCGTAAACCGTCCTGTCTTCTTCTGGCATGCCCAGAAGACTCCTGCCTGGAAGGTCATTTGTCCAGCGAACTCCTGCTGCCTCAAGACACGTGGGCATTACATCCAGCAGAGATACAGGCGTAGAATTTAGCCCAGGCTCCACCCCCGGACCGCAGACGATAAGGGGGATCCTTGCAGCAGAATCCAAGAAACACCGTTTGCCGAAAGAATTGTAATCCCCTAAAAGCTCACCGTGGTCAGAAGTGAAGATAATCAATGTGTTCTCCAGTTCTCCAGTTTCAGAAAGGTAGTCGAGCAGACGGCCGATATTGTAGTCCACGAAAGATATGCAGGCATAGTAGTAAGCTCGCATGGTCCGCAGGAGGTTAGCGTCTGTTCCCTGATCGCGGTATTTATATCTGTTCTGAAAATGATTGTGATATGTCAATAAATGCTCATAGCCCTCTGGCCTTTTAGGCAGCGGCATTTGGTGGGTGCGATAGAGTTTGTTCCAGGGGGTCGGGACTTCAAAAGGTGGATGAGGCTTTATGAAGCTGGTCATCAGGAAAAAAGGTCGATTCCTGTCCCGTTCCTCTAGAAATTTTATACTCTGGTCCACCACCCAGGTGGTGTTGTGCAGCTTCGCTGGCAGCTGGGAAGGCTGGGGTATATAGTACATTTCGCTGCGCACACCGTGGGGATCGTGAACGTGCTGGTAGCCAGCTTCTTTCAGGCTGGCTATAAAATCGTCCCCAGGCGCCCCACTTACCTCTTCGCTGAAGGCTCGCCGCTGGAACCCCCACATTTCTCTGGGATCGTCAAAGGTAAAATGCATTTTCCCTATGCCGAGGGTTTCATATCCGCAGGAAGCAAGAACCTCCATTAGGCTAGTGTAGCCTGAAGGCATGGACTGATTGTTCACACAACCGGTTTTGTGTGGACTTTGTCCAGTGAGCATGGCGTAACGAGCTGGAACGCAGACTGGCGAAGGTGTGTATGCATTGGTGAAGCACACACCACGCTCAACAAGGCGATCTAAGACAGGAGTTTTCAGGAGCGGATTTCCCAAAGCACCGATGGTGTCGTAGCGCTGCTGATCCGTAAACAACAGCAGGATATTAGGTCGTTTAGACATATTCATCCCTCCAATTCTGCTGGCTGGAGAAGTTCTGCTTTAATATCAGCGCTCCAGCCGCAGAGCTTCTCGTGCAATTTTTGTAAGTGCGTATTTCTCTTCTGCTAAATTTTGGTTTTTTCCCGGATCATTTCCAAGAACATACAGCTAAAACCTCCCGTCTAATACCCAATGAGTTTATACTCTCCGATCCACATGATGCAGGAGTCCCTCCCTGATTTCTGCAGTGCGGGTAGTGCCAATAAATCGCCTCACAGTCTATTCCTCGCTCTCCCCTCAAAAGAGGTTTTCCAAAAGCATCCCAACTTGGAACAGTTTAGGATGCTTGAATTCTGTAATTATTACCACAACGTCATGATGGCAGTCGTCCGCTATAGAAACCTAGAGTATATTACTAACATATATGTAAGTCTATAAATCTATACGTTATTTTGATGATAGCAAATCTATCCAAATCTGTCAACTGATACTGCAGCATCAGGCACCTCTCCAATAAGCCCATCTGCATAAAATAAACCAGGGAAACAATCAGCTTGTTAAATAAAAAAACTGGCAGCGAAATCTACCAGTTAAAAAAAACTAACTTTTTCTGTTTTGGGCTCGATACTGTCCAGGCGAGAGATGAAATTTCTTTTTGAAACAGCGGGAAAAATAGTTTTGGTCGCTATAGCCTAATTCCAATGCAATCTCTTTGATGGTCAGTTCCGTTTCCAGCAGCAGTTTTTGAGCTTTCTGGAAGCGCTGCCGTTGGTAGTACTGGCTTAAAGTTTCGCCAGTGGCCTCCTTGTAAAAAGCGCTGATATATGCGGGACTGAGCTGGAGTTTTTGGCTTAATTCCGTCAAACAAACGCCTTTTTCTGCAATAAGCTGCCTGATCAGCTCAACTCTATCGGGCAAAATGCTCTGCACTAGCTTTGCGCTGACAAGAAAATTGGCGAGAACAGACAAAAACTTGCAGGCAGCCCGAAATCGCTCCTGATTTAGGTAGATGAGTTCTCTGCGGGCAGAGTAGAGCTCAGCTAAATCTAACTTATGGCCATCAGACCAGCTGGAAACTTCTTCTTTGATCCAGAACCACTCTGCCTCTGAAAACTTCTCCGGTGCAACCTGTCCCAGCATTAGGTAGCCTAAAGGCTTCTCTCCCTCGCGACTGACAGGTACAATACATTCCCACAGCTTCATATGACACTGGTAACAATAAAAAGCGCCAGGCTGAGCATAAGCAGGGCTCAAGACAGTTTCCATGGCCTGTTTGTCTGATTGGAGGCACCTTTCAAAGCCTGTAGGCACGCTCTTTATCATCTGGCAGAAGCGGGAGATTGCCTTGCCTTCACCTGTAGGCTCGAAGTGATTGCTTTTAAAGAGACAAACCCTGGTACCTGTAAGTTGGGCAAAAGCATCAAGAAGTCCAAGAACTTCCGGGATGGCAAGTACTTGCTGAAGCGGGGAGCTCATGGCAGCTTCCTCCTGTAAGCAGGATTCTATCATCGATTCAGATATTCGCTGCAAAGGAAAAGAACTCCTTTTTGAGAAATTTGTCTCCCTTCAAGCTCTGTTGAGCAATTTCAGCAGCTTCCAACGCTTTTACCCCTTCCCAACCCGTTGGTAGTTTGTTTTGGGCTATTTTCCCTTTAACAGCTGCCAGGAAATGCCGATAAACCTCGGCAAAAGCTTTCAGCTCTCGAGGAATGTTTAAAGTTACAGTTTCGTCTCTGCTATAGAGGACGAGCTTTTCGGTATCTGTATTGTAGCTTATGGTGCCTGTACTGCCTATTATTTCGTAGCAGCGGTAGCGCTTGGTTTGAGCGCAGCTTAGAGTATAAATCCAGCTCTCCTCGATTAAAACGAGGGTCCCGTCTCGGAGCCGGCACGAACAAATCACGTGATCAGGATTGCTGTATCCCTGCAGGTGAACACCTTTAGCTTGGATCTCTGCAAATTCGCTGCCTGTAAACCACCTGGCTAAATCAAAATAATGAACACCACAATCGAAGATGGGACCGCCTCCGCGGGTCATCAGGCTGTCTAGCCGCTTCTGTTCCCTCCAACCTGGACCTGGAGAGTTGAAAATGAGCCGCAAGACAGAAGCCTTGCCGATTCTGCCAGCATCAACCCATTTTTTCATGGTCAGGAGGGGTTCTGAAAAGCGTAAGAGGAAGTTAACTCCCAGAACCAGGCCCTGCCTCTCCATTACCTCCATCATTTCAATACCTTGCCCGACAGTTGCAGCAATAGGTTTTTCGCAGAGAACGTGCAGCTTCTTTTCTGCAGCTGCCATGACAATTTCATAGTGGGTTTCCACTGGCGTGGCCACCACAACTGCATCAAGGCACGGCTCATTGAGCAATTCCTGGAAACTCCCGTAAACCTTGGGTACCTTGAAGCGCTGGGCAATTGTTTTTGCTCTTTCCCGATCTATGTCCGCAACGGCAACTACCTCAACCTCAGGAAGCAAACAAAGCGCAGGCAAGTGGCCAAATTCTGCCACTGTGCCTGCGCCAACAAGACCAATTTTAACTGCTCTACCCATACTGCTCCCCTATCTACGAAATTGAAACAATCTTTCCTGATTTTGCAGACTCTATCTCTGCCAAAGTTACAGCAACGCTTTCCCTGGCAGATTGAGCGGTTACAACCTTGGGAGATTCCCCTTTTTCAAGACAATCTAAATAATATTTGATCTCATTATAGTAGCCACCAAGATCTGAGATGTTCCCGCCTGCTGCGGAGCTTTCGCTTGTGTCCTTTTTGATTTCAATTGAATAAGGATCTGCTCCGTCCCCAGGATAGACAATCAATCCCCGTTCTTCAAGAGCAAGGACAGCCTCTTGGAAAACAACCCTACACTTCGCTTGGAAAGGAAATTTGGCAGGGTAATTCCAGCCGGCTTCTGCAGTTACCATTAGCTTGTCGTATAAATACTGGGTTGAGATGTGGCTTAAGCCGTACTGATCCTCGATGGCTGTGCTGAAGACAGCTTGCGGCTTGCCCAATAAATACAAGATAAAATCTGTATCGTGAATGTGCATGTCAAAAGCGGCGCCTCCTGATCTGGCCGGATCCAGCAACCAATTTTCCCATCCCCAGGTAGGCAGGGGACTGAGCCTGGAAAACCAAGCTCCTTGAATCTCGCCAAAACGGCCTTCAGTTGCCACCTGCTTCAGAACTTGGTACTCTGGCCAAAAGCGCACGCACTGGCCAACCATTAGCTTTACTTTGGCCTCGTCGACAGCTGAAATGATTTTATCTACTGATTGTAAATCTAAAGCAAAGGGCTTTTCACAGAGAACATTCAAGCCGCTAGCAGCTGCTTTACAGGCATATTCTGCGTGGAGAAACGTTGGCAGACAAATATCTACAAGATCTAGTTTTAAAGAAGAATCTGCCAAGAGCGCGTCAGGATCAGTATACACTTTAGCGCCTTGCTGCTGTGCGATTTTCTCTGCTTTTTCCCTGTCCAGATCACAGACTGCAGCGACCTTTACATTGGGAAGAAAACTGTAGACACTGCTGTGCATGGTGCCCATGAAGCCGGCACCAATCAGGCCTACTCTAATCACCGCACTCCCTCCTCACGCCCCATGATTTTATCCATGGCTCTAGATGTATTCTCGATCCGCACCTCAGGATAATGCTGATAGAGTGGGATCATCTCAGCAGTCAGCCAGCCGTCGTAGCCCACTTCCCGCAGGGCAGACATAACTTCTGGCCAGTTGATATCTCCTTCCAACAAATCAACAAACCCATCAGCACCTGCTGCCCTTCTAAAGTCTTTGAAGTGAACCTTTTTGATCCGCTCGCCTAAAATCCTGATCCACTGCTCTGGATAGCCAATTTGCATCACATTGCCGACATCAAAGTATACGCCTACATACTCGCTGCCAATTTCATCGATGAAATCCCGCATCTCAAGGGGGCTCAAGAAAAGCTTGTTCCAAACGTTTTCGATGGCAATGGCCACTTTATATTTCTCAGCCAGGGGCACGAGCTGCTTGATCCCAGCCAAACTTTTGCTGTATGCCTTATCGTAAGGTACAACTGGAGCTGCAGGATCAAAGAAGATGTCAACTACACCAGGAATCACAAGCACTCCGTCTACCTTGAGATACGAGCCGAGCTCTAACATTTTGGCAATTAATTCTTTCACCCGCTCCACATCCTGCGGATCCTCGCTTGTGAAGTTCGCGCCCCAAAACTCTACAGAAGCCAGACCAGAAATTTCAATGCCGATTTCCTCTGCCCAACCAAGGATCTCTTCCATGTCCTTTTGCGTTGCGCTTGTGCTGATGTTTCCTTGATAGTAAACGCCCAGTTCCATCCCCTCGAAGCCAAAATCTTTTGCCTTCTGAAGACATGATCTAATGTCCGCTGTACCTTCTAAACCGCCAGGAAAAGACCAGTAACTAATAGCTTTTTTCACCCTTCTCCCTCCCATATTTAGATTTTTCTCTAATTTAAGTATAATCTCTCAGCAAAGTTCTGTATATGGAATAGAACGAGAAAGGTAGCACTTTTTTTAGATCAAAACTAGAAATAGAGTAGGAGAGCCATTTACATAGCTCCCCCCTCATCAAACCGTACGTGCCCTTTACCCATGTGATCAGATTGATAAATCATTAACTCTATATGATCAACCAATCCTATTCCACACGCTTTAGCTGTATCATCCAGTTCGTTTTACCGCAGTAGCGTAACTGTTAACGTCCACAGCATTTATCTGTGTGAAGCCACGTGGTCGCACTCCCTTCGGTTCCAAGTGTGTTATGGTCACACTTGTACTTCCCTGCTATGGGGCGTCTGACTCCTCTGTCAGTGACAGCAACTTCGGCGCAGCCTTATATGCTGGCACCCTGTTTTGCAGGTAAGACAGAGGCCTCACTGGGTCATCGCATCCACCTTCCGAAGATGCCCATCACCATCACCTGACAGGCCCCCGTTACTCGGACGGTTCATTGGGTAACAGGTTTTGGCTTCCCGTTATACTCGCACAGTCGCCGACCTGCCCGGCCGTTTCGTGATTCACGCATTATGCATTTGGGTCTGCTCGTCCGCCTACGGTCCTCTCGGTTCCCGCATCTCCTTCAGACAGCCCCTCGCGGGACTGCCCTAGACTAGGCTTCCTGGGTTGCACCGCCGCTCCCAGGGGAGGACTTTCACCTCCGTGGAGTTGCCTTCCGTACTCTCGGCCCGTTTTACTTCCGTATCGTGGCCGCCGTTCTTAAAAGCAACCCTGTTGTGTTGATACACAACGAATGTGACTGCCCGTCGCACAAAGTAAAGGACTGTCCTGAAACAGCCCTTCACCTCATTTTCTCTTGTTTACAAACCCTAATTCTGCTGCTGCCCGCCGAAGCTCTTTCCGGAAAGCATTGTAGCGCTGGAACTTAAGGTGATATTCTTCGATTAAACTTATTCCGCCGCGGCCTTTGGCTGTTAAAACTTCTGCCAGGGCAACTAATATTTCTGCAGCTTTGTCGTAGCTGCTCCGGTACTTGTTGCTGACAATCGCATCTGCCCGCTCTTTTACCTGCCCTATGCACCAGTTGAGAAAAAACTCCTCCTGTTCACCTGATATAGGAATCTTCTCCTGGATCGTCTCCATAACTGAAGTATATTTCTGCAAATAAGCATCACTTACACGCACGGTCCTTTCCCAAAATTTCTCCACGAACCTAGTGTGCTCTGCCCTGCCTGCCAACAGCTTCAGCAGAAAGACAAGAACCACTGGTTTAGGATTGGTGCTGTAGCTCCAGCCGAGAGAGCTTTTCTCTTCGCAGCGGCTAACCGCTTCCTCATACCTGCCTCCTAAAAGGAACACATGGGCTGCCACATCCCCAGCCACAGAGGAGGTTTTTCTCTCATGATTGTTGCTGTAAGGCCTTTCGGCTTGCTCCAGTTCCCTAATTCTATCTGCAGCCAACTCGCAGATCTCTTCAAAGGAATCAACAGCGAGAGCTGATAAATACAAATCCACAAGATGCTCTAAAGTGGGGTGGGAAATAAAACGCTCCCTGCAGCCTTCAAGTTGCAGCTGATCATCCCGAAGCCTCCCGCCGAGCTTTGCCAGAACATCAGCCACTTGAGCCCTGACCGCGTAATCTCGAGGAATTTTAGCAAGACCCTCCCTTGCCACCTGACAGATCCCTTCTGTATCATCTGGGTCTAAAGCTGCTATCCAATCCAGATAAGCCAGAGGATATTCTTCAGGGTTCTGCCTCGCAAGATCCGCCACTGCATTAACACCACCTTGGAGGAAAACAGCTTCCCTGATGAGCGAACTGACAAAGCTCTGAGGTTGGTCTTTCAACAGCTCAAGCCAGTCCTGCAGAAAGCGGTGGAAATCTGGGAGCCGCTTATCTTGTGCGCCCATGATCTCTTTCAGGGAAAGGCCTCTGTCAAAATCATCATATTCGTTTATGGTTTGAAAAAGGCGTTCCGCTCTCTTCTCAGGTGGGGAATTGAAATAGATGGCTCTGCAGAATAAGGCCAGGTGCTCATCCATGTCCACATCCAGCATGTTGGTGCACTCAGGATCTCCAGGCAGATGGCCAGGCTCCCGACCCAGCTCTAATGCACTGAACAGCTGACTGTAGACTTCTTCTGCCTGTTTTGTTTCGCCTAAAAACAGCATTTCTCTGGCCAGGAGAAAAAACCGGTCCATCTCCCGAGCCCAGCTCTCATCCCCCCACTCCCTCTCTTCCTGGTAGACAGGATCCCATTCCCAGCCGGAGCAGTAGTCTCCGTCTTCCAAGCGCTGGATAAAAGCAGCGAGCTCCGCCATGATTGCATCGCAGTTAAGCCTTGATGAATCTTCCATCCCCGACTTATTAAATTGGGCCAAAAATTCGCACCTCAGGTCAGGGTGCACTTTTCTGGCTTTCTTGAGAAAAATATTTTTAAAATCGTCAACTGACAGGCTTTCCAAACGCCTCTCCAGTTCTTCCAAAAACTCTGTATATGTTAAGTTGGCCATGCTGCCCACTTCCCATCTTTGCAAATTCTCAAAAGATAAGCCTAAAAGAACGACAGCACAGACTAAAACTACCGTGTCTGTGCTTAGCAGAAAAAAATCCTATACCCTTGACAACTCATCTTTGAGGGCTCGCTTTCTCGGATATTTTTCAAGGAGCTGCTGCTTGAACTCCTGCGCCTCCTTTCTGCCGCCTGCTTTCTTCAGGAGCTTAATAAGCTCACAAACCCGCTGGTAGCCTCCCCTGTTATTGGCCCAAGCGGCAGTATGCTCTATGTACTGAATAAACAAGTCGTAAACCTCTTCCTTATATTTTGAAACAAGGTATTTATAGAAATACTCAATTAAGCGGGGATGCTTTTTTACATAAGCTAGCAGTCTCTGCCACTCTCCTTCCTCGATCAAAATGCTAATGTAGAGGCTGCTGTCAGCTTTTTTGTCTTTCTCTAACTGTGAAATAATTCCTGGATAAACAGAACGCCATTCTTCTGGCTCGTATGTGCTTTTCAGTTCCAGATAGTGCTCGAAGCTGCCATATAAAATGAAGTCCATTGCAAGATCTCGCTGTGCAGCACGATTCCCTAAGCGCTGATATGCAGTATAACGATATTCTTTCCACTGTTTTCGCAGTCCCCGAAATTTTCCGTCCTGTCTTTCACCAGCCAGTGCAAGCTCGACTACCAGCTCATAATCTTTTTTCTGCATTGCATCCTTAATTGCAAGTTCCCGGAAAGCGGAGTAGTGGAGGTTGGATTCGAGAAACTCCGAAGCCTTTTCCGGTCCGTCATATTTTTGAATTGCTCGATATCTGATCAGATTTACTCGTTCCGCTCACCTGCTGCTTCTCTGGCTAGAAGCTCGAAAATTTTTTCTTTTTCACCCTGCTCTAGTTTTTCATCTACTGCAGCCCTCTGGATTAGCTGGATGCTTTTGTCAATCATCCAGCCAACTACTCCATCAGAATCATCCGCAAAGGAAACCAGCCTTAACATTTCCTGCATTACACAAAGAGCGAGGTTAACTGCATGAATGTATCTTCCCTGTTCCAAAGCGCTGTGCGCTTTTTCAAGAACCATCTCCGCTCCCTTTATGGCATCACGTGTATGTCTGTAGTCCACAAAGCCAAAGCTGTCTGCATAGTTTTCGATATAGGTGCGGATTAGCTCAACAGCAACTTTTAATACAGCACCCTCGTCTTTATCGCTGAACTTCAATTTGAGGAGCTGTTCTATCTCATCGTATTCAGGTAAGATTTCAAGCAAAAACTCTATTAGCTCGTCTTTAGTCCGCTGTGAGAGCATGTTTTTTAGATCCGAAGTCTTTTGCTTTCTCGAAACAAACCGAACCTCTCCAGCTCCGTCCTTCAGATCCCGCAGGGCAAAGAACACTGCAACCTGATGTTTTCAGTATTCTCCCAAGTCGTAGGGGCAGTCGCAGAAGGTATAAGTTATATTTCCATGCTCGTCAAGGTCAACTTTGACCTTGTATAGCTCTCTCCCCTCGACTGTTGCCTCAAATTCATTGTCCTCTATCTCTTCTATTGAAGCAATGCAGTCGCTGTGGTAATAGTCCAGACCCCTTGCAAGGATCTGTTTCGCAACGAAATTTTCAAAGTTTTGGAGGTTCATTTGCTGAATCCTCACTTAATTAATGGTTGCAGTGGTTTTCGGGCCAAGCTGCAGCTTCCCAAGCCGTTTCAAAGCCCTGAGCTTGTCGCTGTGGCCCAGCTTTGCGCTTTTGAT
>Ga0209537_1001049_pt1 | contig 32243 bp, 28 predicted proteins | sample BioPla4DNA1_FD_187698 | JGI IMG/M metagenome (GOLD analysis project Ga0209537, IMG submission 187698) | Biogas fermentation microbial communities from Germany - Plant 4 DNA1 (SPAdes) (version 2) | ecosystem: Engineered > Bioreactor > Anaerobic > Digestate | place: Bielefeld, North...
TAAGCAAATAAGGCCATTTACACCAAGACATAACGGAAAGGTTGAAAGAAGTCACCGTAAGGATAATGAACGTTTTTATGCTACGCATTCTTTTTTCTCCTTCGATGATTTTAGTAAACAACTAAAAACATATAACAGTAGGGACTATAACAACTTTCCTATGAGGCCTTTAAAGTGGAAATCACCTAATTCTGTTCTTAAGGATTTTATCAAGTATGGTGTAACATATGTTTGACAAACCAACAAAATTGTGAAAATTCATGCTAGTTATACAAAAACATTATAGCTAGAATGAAAATAAATTGTCATTATAAACCCTTGTAGTAACATATATTTTTATTAAACAAACAATATTTGGAGGTTTGTTATGACTTTTAAACAGATAATTGAAAATGACAGAGAGTCTAAGAATAAATTCAAGTTTGAAGGGACCTTTTTAGATTATCTGGAAATAGTAAAAGAAAACCCGGATGTGGCAAAGTTAGCTCACAAGAGAATGTACGATATAATTATGAAAAAGGGATATCAGGTTTTAAAACCAGAGGAAAACCCTAGAGTACGGAAAATATACGGCAATGAAATAATAAAAAAATACGAATTTTTCAAAAATGATTTTTTTGGAATTGATAAAGTTTTGATGAAAATAGTGAATTACTTTTATTCTGCTTCTATGAAAGGTGAGGAATCAAGACAGGTACTATATTTGGTTGGACCTGTAGGGGCTGGAAAGTCATCCTTAGTTGAGGCTTTAAAAAAGGCCTTGGAGGCTTCAGACCCAATATATGCCTTGAAGGGTTGTCCTATGCATGAAGAGCCCCTCCATTTAGTACCTAAGCATCTACGAGAGAAGTTTGAGGAAATGCTAGGGGTGGAAATAGAAGGTGACTTATGTCCTGTATGTAAATACAGACTGCTAAATGAATATGATGGTAGATATGAGGACTTTCCAGTAATAACAACAAACTTCTCTATACGTTCCAGAAAGGGTATAGGGGTAGTGCCACCAGTAGATCCGAATAATCAAGATACTTCAATCCTCACTGGAAGTGTTGACATTTCTAAAATGGATATGTATTCAGAGGACGATCCTAGAGTATTTTCTTTAAATGGAGCCTTTAATGTTGGCAATAGAGGAATGGTAGAGTTTATTGAGGTTTTTAAAAACGATGTAGAATATCTCCATACTATAATTACAGCTACTCAGGAAAAATCAATACCATCACCAGGAAAGGGCTCTATGATTTACTTTGATGGCATAATTATTGCCCATTCCAATGAAGCGGAGTGGAACAGATTTAAGGCTGACCACACCAATGAAGCTATTTTAGACAGAATAGTAAAGATAGAAGTTCCATATTGCTTGGAATTAAATGAAGAAGTAAAAATATATGAGAAAATCCTTAAAAAGAGTAATTTTACAGCCCATATTGCTCCACATACCATTAAGGTTGCAGCTATGTTTGCGGTGCTTTCTAGACTAAAACCATCAAATAAGGTGGATCCTATTACTAAGCTAAAGATATACAATGGCGAAGAAATAGTGGAAAAGGGAACCACAAAGCGAATAGATATTATGGAGCTAAGAGAAGAAGCAGGCTTAAACGAAGGAATGGAGGGTATATCTACCAGATTTATTGTGAAAAGCATTGACAATGCTATTTCTAATTCAGAATATAACTGCATAAATCCTTTGAGTATTATGGAAAGCATAATTAAATCAGTTAAGGATTTAGATGTGGCGGAAGATGTTAAGAAAAGGTATATGGGCTTTATTCAAGATACTATAAGGAAGGAATATAATAAGATTTTAGAAAAGGAGATTACAAAAGCCTTTATACACAGCTTTAAGGAGCAGGCTGAAAGCTTGTTTGAGAATTACTTGGACAATGCAGAGGCCTTTGTTAATAAGACTAAGCTTAAGGATAAGGCTACAGGAGAAGAGCTGCAACCTGATGAAGAATTTATGCGTTCTATTGAAGAGCAAATTGGGGTGTCAGAAAGCTCTTGCAAGGGCTTTAGAAGCGATGTAACCTCATATATGTTCTATTTGGTTAGAAAGGGAGGAAAAATAGACTATAGATCCTATGAACCTTTAAAGGAAGCTATAGAAAAGAAGCTTACTAGTTCTGTTAAGGAGCTTTCCAGGGTAATAACCAAATCTAGGGTTAGAGACAAAGAACAGGATGAAAAGTATAACGCTATGGTGGAACAGCTAAAGGCTAACGGTTATTGCCAGCATTGCTGCGATGTAATTTTAAAGTATGCTGCCAACAATCTGTGGAAGGATTGATTTCATGGCTATATTTAAAGACCACAATTCTAATCCTATAGATTATGACAGGGCGGTAGAGGATAGAAGAAGGCATCGGCAGCTGGTGGAAAAATCTATTAAGGAAAACCTAGGTGACTTATTATCTGAGGAAAGTATAATTGGACAAAGTAAGAATAAAAAAATAAAAATTCCTATTAAGGGTATTAAGGAATATCAATTTATATATGGAAGGGGCAATCCAGCTGTAGCCAGCGGAGATGGAAGCGAAAGAAGGGGAGAAATTATTGGACAGGATAGGGTGAATGGACCTGGACAAGGCTCTGGTTCTGCTGGTAATGAAGAAGGAGAAGATATTTACGAAACTGAAATAACTATAGAGGATGTGCTTAATTATCTTTTAGAAGACTTAGAACTTCCTGAAATGAAGAAGAAAAACCAATCGGAAATTTTAATTGAAGCTGGGGGTAAGAAGTCTGGCTATCAAAGACACGGCATAAATCCAAGACTGGCAAAGAAAAGGACAGTGGTGGAAAAGATAAAAAGACTTCAGGGAAAGAAGAGAGCTTTAAAAGAGGAAGGCTTGGAACCTGAGTTTGAAAGATTTCCTTTTAAAAATGAAGATTTAAGATATTACAGGATTAAGAAGACTTATAAAAGGGAGAGCAATGCTGTAGTATTTTGTATTATGGACGTTTCAGGGTCCATGGATATGACTAAAAAGTATTTAGCTCGCTCCTTCTTTTTTATTCTCTCTCAATTTATTAGAGTTCGATATAACAATGTAGAGGTAGTCTTTATATCCCATACTACCACCGCTAAGGAAGTGAATGAGTTTGAGTTCTTCCATAAGGTGGAGTCTGGGGGGACTTATATTTCCAGTGGCCTAAATAAGGCTTTGGAGATAGCAGAAAAAAGATATAATCCTGCCCATTGGAATATATACGCCTTTTATGTTAGTGATGGAGACAACTGGTCCGAGGACAATGCTAAAGCTGTAGAGGCTGCTAATAATTTAGCGGAAATATGTAATGTCTTTGGCTACGCTGAAATAATGAACAGCTTCTTCTCTAGCTCCATAAGAGATAGGCTAGTAAAGGGCGTTAAGAAGGATAACTTTCTATCTGTGGTTATAAAGCAAAAGAAGGATTTGTGGAATGCCTTGAAATATATGCTGAAAAAGCAGATAGTGAGGTGAGGAAGGCATGGACTATACCATTAAGGACTTAGAAAAATGGAATGAAATTATTGAGGCTGTAGCAAAGGAAAGTGGCTTAGATTATTATGAGCAGGAATTTGAGTTAATTAGCTATAAGGATATGTTGGCCTATGAAGCCTATGTAGGTATGCCTTCCCGATATCCTCATTGGAGCTTTGGGAAGGCTTATGAGAAAAATAGAACCATGTATAGATATAATCTAACAGGATTACCCTATGAAATGGTTATTAACTCAGATCCCTGTTTAGCTTATCTTATGAAGGATAATACCTTGCTGCTTCAAATTCTAACTATGGCACATGTATATGGCCACAATGACTTTTTTAAGAATAACAGACTGTTTGTTGAAGGAACCAGGGCAGATTATACGCTGGAAATGTTCAAGCTTCATGCAGATATGGTTAGGAGCTATATAAAGGATCCTAGTATAGGTTATGAAAATGTAGAAAGAATACTGGATGCTGCTCATGCCATTAAGCTACAGACTAACAGAGTGGTTGGAGAAAAGCGAAAAAGCGAGGAAGAGATAAAAAAGGAAATATTGGAGGCTCATAAAAGAAAAGAGGATGAATTTAGCTTTTTGACTCCTTATAAGGAAGAGGAGCCACCAGATATAACTAAAATACCCTTAGAGCCAGAGGAGGATATTTTATACTTTATAATAACCTATGGCAATTTGGAGGAATGGGAGAAAAATTTAATTCAAATAGTTCGGAAGGAAACGGCATATTTTATTCCACAAATTGAGACAAAAATTATGAATGAAGGCTGGGCTAGCTTTTGGCATTACAATATTCTTAATAAGCTGGAGCTTGGAGATAAGCTGCACCTAGAATTTATAAAGAGACATAATGACGTAATTGCTCCAGGAAAGGGTTGGTTAAATCCCTACTATATTGGCTTTAAGATTTTTGAGCATCTAGATAATACCTATGGTAGGGATAAAATATTTGAAGCTAGAAAGATAGAGAGGGATTCCTCCTTCCTGAGAAGATATCTCACAGAGGAGCTTTGCGAGGAATTAAACCTATTTCAGTATGGTAAGAGCGGTAATAATTATGTTATACAAGAAATATCCGACGAAACTGGTTGGACAGTTATTCGTAACACTCTATGCAGTAACTGTGGCATGGGAGCGGTACCTGTAATTAGAGTAGTAGATGTGGTAAAGACAGATAACACTTTGATGCTGGAACATGTATTTGATGGTAGAGAGCTGGATTTAGAATATGCAAAATACACATTAAAATATGTGGCTAAGCTATGGGGCAGCACCGTTAAGCTAAAAACTAAGCAATATAATGGAGAGGTAATTTTAGTTAGCTAATAATGGAATAAATTTTAAGTTTAGTGAATATTATATGGTGAATTAGGAACAATTATCTAGTTTAGGATTAATATATTATCAAGTTAGTATTTAAAATAATTTTAGTAAGGTTGATGGACTTAGATAGGAGAGGCTTTGTCCATCAACTTTTATTTTAAAAATTAATATGCATTGGAAGGAAAAAAAGCCTTTCTATAGAAATAAAACTATTGTAGAAAATTAGTGAGGCTAGGATGGGTCCTAGCTTTTGCTTTATAAGGAAGGTTGGATGGACATGATAATATCATTAATAGCAACTGAGACTAAAAGTTATGTTATAGGAAAAACAGGTGTGATTCCGTGAAAGATACTGGGGAGAAAACTTTGAAAAAGAATTGATAATAGGGTATTTTGAATATTTTAGCAGTTATGTTTTATGAGGGGAGATATACATGAAGGAAATAAGCTTCGGGGGAAAAATAACCTGTGAGGATTTTATAAATATAAATAAATATCATTTTAAAAATTCAAATATAAAAACATTCTTTGCCCAGCTATGTGCTTATTTAATTATTGCTTTAGCAATATTGGATCATAAGGTTACAAATTTTATTAGATTAATTGCTGTGTTATTCATATGCATTGGACTTAGTGTAATAACAACTGTAATGTTTAATTCTATAAGAATAAAAAAACTAAAATGTATTTATAATTCATCAAGGGTAATAAAATCTGATAAAATATATGTAACGAAGGATGAAGGCCTTTTATGTATGGAAGAAAAGGGAGAGACTCTTATTAAGTGGAAGGACGTATATAAAATTGATGAAAAGCCAGATATGATCTTAATTTACACCACTCCAATACAAACAGCAGCAATATTAAAAGGCTTCTTTAAATCAGAAGGCGATCTTATTGAATTTAAAAAAATACTAAAGGATAAGGTGGCTGACAAGAGGATAAGGTTCATAGATTAAATGAACTTAATTAAGGAAGCTACAAGAGTAACAGAGGAGGGATAGGTTATGGATGAAAGTCTAGTTAAGGAAATGTATGAGGAATTGGCAGATAAAATAAAGACCATAATTCCAGTAAAATGGGACAAGATATTGCTAAGGGCTGAGGTACAGAAGGAAGTGAATTCTGTATATTATTGTTTTTATGAAAGTGAGACAGGACAATTAAAGGAATATAGCTCGTTGACCAAGGAATATGGTGTGGATAGAAAAAGAAGAATGTTTTTTACAACGGAGATATCTCGAATTATAAAGATGTTGTATGACTACTTTATTAAAATTGGAGAGAAAAAGTGGACAACAATAACCTACATATTAGAAAAGGATGGAACTATTAAGGTGGAGTATGGATATGAGGATTTAGATAACTCTGATGAAGTTACTAGAAAAGAGTTATGGAAGGAAAAGTATTTATAGTGCCGCATTACCTTTTGCAATAAGAATAATATAATTAAATCTTAAAATTATACTAATAAATACTTCCAAATTTGTTAACAATAAATGTATAACAAACAAGGGAGTGATTTGACTTGGTTAAGTTTGCATGTCCCTGCTGCGGTTATAAAACATTATCGGAAGAACCACCAGGAACCTTTGATATTTGCAGAGTATGCTTTTGGGAGGATGATGCTGCCCAGTATTATGATCCAGATTTAAAGGATGGACCCAACGGCGTATCTCTGAGGCAGGCACAGAAAAATTTTATGAAGTTCGGAGCCTGTAAAAAGGATTCATTAAAATATGTTAGGCCTCCTAAAGAGGATGAGAAGAGGGATGAGAATTGGAGGCCCTTAAGTTAAGCAAGTCTAATTAAGGGACTGTTGTACAACTATCAGATATGAAGTTTGTACAACAGTCCTTTATAATTTGTTAAATAAGTACTTTGAGCTTTCTTAGTATTTATATGTTATAATTAATTAACCTATATTTAAAGTAAGGGATACTAATTAAGGAGTTGATTCAAATGGCTCATTGTGAAAAAAATTGCCTGAAATGCACAGGAAAATACTGTGTATCAAAGGTTTATATATTTTCCACTCTTAAGGAAGAAGACTTTAGAAAAATATCAGAAGTAATTGTAACCCGTAAATACAAAAAGGGACAAATTCTCTTCTTTGAAGGAGATGTTGAAGATAAGCTTTATATAGTAAATAAGGGGAAAATTAAGGTATATAGATATAATAAAGAGGGCCGAGAGCAGATTTTGTATATTTTATCTGATGGAGAATTTATAGGAGATATGAGCCTATTGAAAAAGGGTAAATTTCAATTTAATGCAGAAGCTCTTGAGGATACATATATATGTACAATTGCTAAGGACGATTTTGATAGGATAATTACTGAAAATCCTGAAATCACCTTAAAGGTATTGGAAGTGCTCCATGATCGGTTGATGGATTTAGAAAATCTGATACAGAACTTAAGCACAAAGGATGTGGAGGTTAGAATAGCCTCTATGCTTAAATCCTTTGCTAAGGACTATGGAGTAAAAGATGAGCAGGGGATAATTATTGATTTACCCCTAAACAGAGAAGAAATGGCTAATTATATTGGAGTAACCCGTGAAACCATAAGCCGAAAGCTTACTGCCCTTCAGGATGAGGACATAATAGAGCTTGTAGGTAATAAAAAGTTAATAATTAAGGATTTAGATTATTTTGAGGATTAATAGGTTAAACATTAAAAGCTAAATTTACATTAAAAGTTAGCTGGTAAATAAAAAAAGGACAATGGTTTGAGGCCATTGCCCTTTTTGATGTAAACTAGTAGAACATGCACTGTCTTCAACACTTTCTAAAGAAGGTATATAGTCAATGAGCTATATAGAAGCCACAAATCTACCAACCTTCAGAGCAGCTTGGGCTCTTTCATCTTCCCCATAGAAGTTAACCCTTAAAGGTAGCTGAACTTCAGCAGCACCGGTGGTTTTTATTAGGGTGGATGAATCTAAAACAGTTATATTGCTGCTTTTTAGATAATCATTAATTATTTCTATGGCCTCTCCACTCCAGCCGTAAGATCCAAAGGCAAAGCCATACTTACCAGACAGGTCTAGAGCTACAATTTCTTTAATGTAGTCCTCTATATTGCCAATCATATCACCATATCTTGTGGAGCTGCCTATAATTATTATATCGCTTTCCTTAGTTAGTTCCACTGCTGTTTCTATAGAAGAACTTTTAACATTTAAAATGCTAGTTTCTATACCAGCATCTGTTAGGCCTTCATAAATCTTATTAGCTATTTTACCTGTATTGCCAGTCATAGTGCTATATAAAATCATAGCCTTTTTATCCTGTGAGCTCTTTTGGCTTAGAGCATCATACATATCTATAAAATCTTTAGCTCTATCTCTCAATATATATCCATGAGAAGGTGCTATCATATTAACTTCAATAGTGCTTAGCTTCTTAAGCATATCTCTTACATAAGGCCTATGAGGGCTCATAATTAGCTGGTAGTATACCTTAAAGTCTTCAATCATATCCTGATGGGCTAAATCATTAAACAATTCATAGGTTGCCACATGGGAGCTAAAGATATCGCAAGGATATAAAATTTTATCCTCCAAGCAGTAGGTTATCATTGTTTCTTCTGTGTGTAGATATGGAGTTTCAAAGAATTTTAAGGTTTTACCACCAATGTCCAAGGTATCTCCATCCTTGACAATTAAAAATTCCTTATTATGAAGCTTGTACATTTCTATTAATAATTCCTTGGCTTTTTCTGTTGTTACTATTATTGCATTCTTAGCCTTATTCATTAATGCTGGTAGAGCTCCAGAATGATCTGGCTCTACGTGGTTTATAACTACATATTTTAGATTATTTAAGTCCATTATATTTCCAAGTTTTTTCGCGAATTCTCCACCAAAGGAGATATCAACTGTATCTATTAATGTTGGCATTTCTGTTTCTAGAAGATAAGCATTATATGTAGTACCTTTTTCTAATATTAATCTGTGAAAAGGAACTGGTCTGTCATCAACCTTACCAACCCAATATGAATTTTCAGCTATTTTAATTTTATCCATAACAAAATCCTCCTAATTACCTTGTTTTTTCGGCTCTTTGTTACCCCTGGCCGCCTTATGAGTTCATTATAGGTTATAAGACAGTATCCTACTATGAGCAAAATCACTTTAAAATTTGATTGTAATCACGGTTTATTAGGCTGTTTTTGACTATAGTAAAGACATAGAAAAAAACAGGGAGGTATTAGTATGGAAAATACATTTAACTTAAATAGTAAGGTTGGAGACATAGTTACAAAATTTCCTAGAGCTATGGAAACATTTAAAAAGTATAATATAGATTTTTGCTGTGGTGGCGATAGGGCTCTAGAGCTAGCAGTTAAGGAAAATAATCTGGACGGGAATAAAGTATTAGAAGAGCTAAATGAACAGTATAAGCATTATGTGACAGAGGCTATAAAGGATAGAGATTGGACCATAGAACCCTATGACCAATTTATAGATTATATTGTGAATAAACATCATGGGTATTTAAACGAGGTCTTACCTAGATTAAGTCAATTAACAACTAAGGTGTTGAGGGCTCATGGGGCTAATCATCCTGAATTGAAGGAAGTCCATAAGCTATTTCACAGTCTAAAAATGGAGCTAGAGCAGCATTTAATAAAGGAAGAGGAGCTGGTGTTTCCTTTCGTAGTGGAATACCAGACAACTAAGGACATTGACATCTTGAGGAAGGCGGTGGAGCAAATACAGGCCTTAGAGGATGAGCATGAAGGTGCCGGTACCATATTAAAGGAGCTTAGGGAAATAACAAATAACTATGAGCTACCTTCAGATGCCTGCACTAGCTACGGTATAACCTATAAGCTTCTAAGCGAAGTAGAAGATGATACCTTTAGACATATCCATCTAGAAAATAATATTCTATTCCCAAGACTAGAAGAGGAACTAAAAAGCTTATCCTAATTAAAAAAGAAAAGAACCCATTCAATGATAGAGAAAATTCATTGCCAGAATTTCTCTATCATATTTTTTTATTGTATAAGAAATTATAAAAAAGTCTGCATTTCTGCAGATTTATCCTTAACCTCTAATCTCTAACTTCTAAATTCTGCTTCATGTATTCTTTTGTTTTTCTTACTATTTCTACAATATCACTATAGGCCTTTATGGTTCCCTTAGCAACTATAGGCCTTCCAAAGGATACTAAACCAAGGACCCTAGAGCTTACACCGCCAATTCGCATAGTATTGTTTACAGAAGGAGAGGTGTCCGCTAAAAAAAGCCCCTTCAAGCTACCAGTGGTAATCCTATATAGATCGCAAATGGCAGGTATAACGAAATTAGCCTTACGACGACGACCTAGGGTATATACCTGGGCTCCAAATTCATCATCCCCTATATAAATAAGCTTGCCCTTATCAGATTTTTCTATGTTGTCGAAGGTGGGTAGGGCCATTATTTCTTCTATATTGGGGGTTCGATTCATTGGAAGTCTGTTTATATGTATATTTGCAGCTGTGGCAGAAGAATGGCAGCCACCTACATCATGATATATTACTATCATTAGCTATCACTCCTTAAAAAGCAGAGGTTTATAATTTAATGGTTGGATTCAATAAATAGTATTGCCATAAAAAGACCCTATATGTAAATCTTGTAGCAAAGCAGTTGGTATAGAATATATTATAATTGTGTAATTTTAAATGGAGGGGTAAGATGTATTGCTTTACTTATGCTAGTAGTTATGACTGCGTATTTAATGAACTAATATTATGGAGTGATATATCTAGTGAACATCCTATAGTGGCAAAAACTTTGGCTCAATTATCCGGTAAAGAACTGTCAAAGGATATAGAGGATAAATTGGCCAGCTATAATAGGGATTTCTCTGAATTTAAGGAGAAGGTTATTCAAACAAGAGAACAACTTGTGTACAATCAGTATTACAGAAATGATGTGGGAGGAGAATTAAGGAAGCTAATCTCTGAATTTTTAATAATGGACGAAAACTTTTTGATGTTTATTGATGAGCTAAAGAAGGTAGCACCTGAAGATAAGATATGGCAAACCCTAATGGGACATTTCACCGAAGAGCAAACTTTTATGAAAAAGCTATTTGAAGATTTAAAACTTCAGGTTGATTAAGAATAAAAGGCCAGAGCAGAAGGAAAATACATATCTGCCTTGGCCTTATATTTTGGTTCAATTTTAATTAGAGCTTGAAAGTCCAAGTCTTACAAAAACAAGAGGAGCTCCAACCATAATCCAAAGGGCTAAGAGAGAATAATCCACGAAGGCAACTATATTAGTGTCAGGTAGTAGCTTAAATGACATTTTTAATATGAAGGCTCCTAATAATCCAATAAGGGTTTTAATTACTTGTTGCAGGAAGGGGGCTTTGGTATCAAAGGCGATATATTTATTTTCTAATATATAACCTACATAAAAGCCTACAGCCATGGCTACGCTCTTAACATAATCCTCATCCTTAAAGAATATTAGACCTAATAAGGCTGGTAATACTAAAATAAGTATATAACTATGAGCTTTCTTTTCTAAGGATTGGTTAATAATTTTATCACCTATAAAGACGCTTAGGATTCCGAATATAATGCCTCCAACTACATCCTTTGGCCAGTGGACGCCTAAGTATAGTCTTGAAATACCAACAGCTAGTATAATTACAGAACCTACCAGGTAGATCCAAAACTTTTTATAGATTTTCATTAAAGCAGTCCAAAAGGTAGCACTGCCTTGAGTGTGGCCGCTAGGAAAGGAATATCCAGTGGCGGTTTCTGTTCTAAGGGAGAAAATACCTTCTTGTCCAATTGGCCTAGGGGCGTTAAATATATTTTTAATAACTCCATTGGTAAACATGCTGAAAATTTGTATGAAGGCAAGTCTTAAGCCGAAGCTTTTATTAACACACCAATATAGAGCAGCTATTACTGATACATAAAGAACTCCTTCACCTAGAATAGTTATAAATTGAAATACGTTATCTAAAAAGTCTGTGGAAAAGCCTTGTAAAAATTTTATGATTTCCAATTTTCATGCTCCTTCCTCCGCAATATATAAGTATTTTAACAGAAGGCAAGGTAAAATAAAAGCAACTAACCTCTAATTTCACAGACACAAGGGACCAACAACTTACATATTATAAATTGAGCTATTAATATTATCTTGGAGGTATAAATGTATTTTAGTGACAGTAAAAAGTGCGCTGAAGATAAGCCAATGTGTCCTGTGATGAAAAAGGGTCAGTGTCCTATGGATAATATGTATAAAAATCCTATGATGCAAAGCTATAAGGGGCCTGCTTATCAAATGCCTAATATGCCTACCATAGCCCAAAGTGAAAGACAGATAGAAATGCTATATCCTCATAGCTATTACATTATTTATCCCCATGTAAGATATCATTGTGATATGCTGGAAAGGAAGTATGGTAAAAATTATTGCCCTACTAAAGAGGAAATGGAAGATATTTTAGAGGACATATGTAAAAAGGTAGAGAAGGAACTGGATAAGGATGATGATGATAAAAAGGATAAGGACCATTGCAGGGGAGATGAGCGAAAGAGAAGAAGACCTTATGATAGAAGAAGACTACTTAATGATTTAGTAGGTATAATATTAATTGGTGAATTGCTAGATCGAAGACGTTCTTATTATGGTCCAGGTTATTGGTATTAGAAGGAAGTGTGCCTTGCACACTTCTTTAATTTTTTATAAGTCTTTAATAGGACTTAAGTTTTTACTATCAACGGTAGCTTTAGACCTTGAATTAATATGTTGATAGTGTAAAAATATATCGAATTATAGGGGGATATGATATAATAATAATGGGGCAAAGTACATAAAAATTGAAGTATTATTATATATAAATGAAAAGTCCTTTGTTAAATGTGGAGGAATATTAATGTTATCAATAGTTTGTGATGTAGGCAATACTTTTTGCCAGGCTTTTATATTTGTAGCTATAACTCAAGGCATTGTTTCAAAAGGAAAAAAGCTGTCTAAGCTTAAGCTATTTAGCTTGTTTGCTGCAATAAGTGGAACATCAATAACTTTAACCCATAGTGGTTTTAGCAGTCCCTTTGCCAATTTTTCTATGTTAATGATAACCATGCTGTTGGAGGTCATTTTTTTTAAGGATAGCATAAAAGAGGCCTTTATAGGATTCGGGACAGCTTACTTTACTATTGCTTTAACAGCATATTTTATAGTCTACTTTTATATAAACGTTTTAGTACCGCTTAATATTGCTATGGCTGAAGATGTACAGTGGCTACTATTTGCTTATGTACCTGTTTGGATTACATATTACTTTTTATATAAGTTTAGAAGATATATTTTTAATTTAGCCCTATTTTTTAAAAACTTAAGAAATTCGTTAGTTTTTATAATACTTATTGATATTGCATTGGTAATTTTAGATACCTTAAGGCTAGATTGGTCTATCGAAAGAATGTCAATGTCCTTTAAATTTTTTATATATCTACTGTCTTTTATTATTTTTGCAGCAGCAGTAATATTTTTTGCTAATATTAATAGTAAGGCTAAGGAAGTTGAAATGTTAAATAATCAACTAAATGAAAAAATAGTTGAGCTTAAGAAGCTAAAGCATGATTATGGCAGTGAAATAAGCAGCCTTTATGGTTTATATCAACTTAAGAGATATGATAGTATGGGAGAGATATTAAAGGAAATTGTGGACAGGTATCAAAGGATGTCCATGCCTATAGCTTTGGAATGCATAGTAAATCCCGTAGTTTCTTCTGTATTATATAGTGCTAGCAATGCTGGAATTAATGTGATAACTATAGATGATGCAGATTATGATGAGCTAAGCCTGTCAGACAATGAGCTTTTAAAGGTTTTATCTAATATTGTTAATAATGCTGTGGAGGCTCTTAAAAATACTGAAAATCCTACAATTAAATTCAAGAGTTATAATACTTATGATGGAATAATTATAAATATTATTAACAATGGGCCTAAGATTCCTGATCAGGTGATGGGTAAATTATTCCAATCGGGATTTAGTACAAAGACTAATAATAAAGGTGAACGAGGCTTTGGTTTATGTATAGTTAAAGATATAATAAATAAATGTGGTGGAAATATTAAGGTTTATAGTAATGACCAGTATACCCAGTTTAAACTAGAGATACCAAAGAGCAGATTGAGAAAAGTAAATACTAATATATAAGAAGTAATAAAAGAGGCCTGTAAGCCTCTTTTTAATATGTTTCTATTAATTCATCCCAATTTTCTAAAGTTACTATAAGATCATCTAAGGTAGGGCTTTTTGCATTCCTTACATAATATCCTGATGTTGCATTAGCGGTATATAGAGCACCCTCTAAATCTAAGTTTAGTAGGAAACCAAAGCATAGGCCTGCATTAAAGTTATCTCCACCACCAGTTGAAAGCTTAGGCTTTTTTACATAAAGACTGGGTACTTGTGCAAATTGCTCTTTGCTCCAAGCTAAAGAATCTGTTAAGGTATGTATCACTAGATAGTCCACCTTTAGATTATCATACATGTATGCACCTAACTCTTTAAGGTTAGGAACTTCTTTATGAGGGAATAGGGCCTTAAACAACAGAATAGCCTCATTTTCATTTAAACCAAAAACAACTGAGCTGTAGTTGTTAAATTCATTGATGAGCTTTACTGCTTCATTTACATCCTTATGAGTACGCTCGGAGAAATCTGCCATATCAAAGAATACGATTCTTTCTTTATTGGTTGGGGTATCCTTAAATATTTCCTCTAAAATACCTCTATAAATTTCGTTAAAGTTTAACATACCATTCCAGTTTACTAATCCAATAAGATTGCTGCTGTTAAAGAATTCTTTTAAAGTATCAAGTCCAATTATGTCCTTCAAGGTTTTCCAATTAATTTTATTTAGATAATCCCTTTGAGACAGCATTATCTTACCATCATCAAATTCTAAAGCAGTAGTATAGCCAGGATTGCCTATACTATACAAGCTGCAATTTGAGGATAGCTCCTTGAATATAGGGTCTATGTCTGGATAACCTAAGGCACTTACACAATTAACCTTTGCACCTAAGGAGCCCATAGCGTTAGACATTATAGGAGAATTTCCTCCAAGCTTGGTGAATCTTTCGCAAATTTCAATGCCACAGCTCATTCCGCTTTTGGAACTAATATGTGCTCCAAACTGAGCTATATCAGTAAAGAAGTGATAGTTTTGATTTTCATCCTTACCATGTACTACCCTAACAATCTTATCAATAAAAGCATCTATACCTATGGTAACTTTTTTATACTCTAATAGCTCTTTTCGTTCCTTTAGTAAGTTTATCGTATTTTGGCGAATTTCCTTCATCATAATATCTCCTTTCTCTCAATTAAGAATAAATACATTAATTACCTTTCAAAACTTTGAATTAGCAATTTTTTTCACTTAAATTGCCTGCTTATGAAAATATATTAAGGAAAGAAAGCTATTATGCATCTTTATGGTTATAATCTTCGTATACTATCATAGCTGGGAGATTATGTTGCGTAATAAGCTTATTGGATGAGGAAAAGCTATGGGGAATATTTGTTAATTTCAGAAATTTTGTTGTATAATATTATTGCTATGGAAAAGCAAAAATGAATAATATTACAAGAGACTTCATATTAGTCTTTTGAGAAGTGGTGAGAGTAATGAGTAAGATGGGTAAGAAGAAAAGCTTTTTATATATTTTTTTAATGTTGGTATTAATAATTATGGCAGTAGTAGGCTGTCATGGAGGCAGTACTATTAATAAGAATAATGATAATGAAAAGAAATTAACGGGAACAATAAAGATATGGTGTAGCGAAAATAGCAAAGCTAGTATAAATAATTCTGCTGTGCTTTTTAAGAAGCAATATCCTGAACTAAATATAGAAATTACCGCTTTAAGTGAGGAGGAGCTTAAAGGTAAGCTTAGCAAAAAGAATCTGGCGGAGGAGGATTTGCCTCATATTATTGAAGTAGATGGCTATGATGTTTCTTATATGGTTCAAGACTATCCTGAAGTTTTTACATCTGTAGATAAGGCTATGGATAAGATGAAGGATAAGTTTTTACCTTGGAAGCTAGTAGAAATGACTTATAAAAAGAAGCTTTATGCTATTCCCTGGAACACAGAGCCCAAGGTTTTAATATATAATAAAAAGCTAGCAGATACTTATAATATTAACCCCTTTGAAATAAAGACTTGGCTAGAGTTTTCTGATTTAGGAATTTTACTTAAGGAGCAATCCATGGGGAACCTGAAGCTTATAGCTCTTAGGGAAAATGCAGATGGTAACCTATATAAGAGTATGCTAAGACAATTTAGAAAAGCCTTATATTCCATGGATGACAACATAAAGCTACCAGAAGAAAATAAATATGTTTTGTCTACTATTAAGGGATTGTATAAGGAAGAACTGGTTTATACCTTAAAGGAAGGGGAGGATCCTTTTCAGGTTTTAAAGGAAGGTAAGGCTTTGTGCATTCTTGGAGATTCCTCTGATATAAGTAGAATTAAAAGGGATCCTAAGTTTAATGCAATAGTATGGGAGGTTCACAGCCTGCCAGCCTTTGAATATGGTGGCAAGAGAAGTGTTCATGGAGAAGGAACAGCTATTATGCTTACAAGGAAAACAGAAAATGATAAGGCTGCTATTGAATTTCTAAATTTTTTATTGACAGATTTTGATTCTGTGACCTTTGCATTAAATGATGCAGGCATAATTCCATCTATTCCAGTATTGTATAATTTACCAGAATTTAATGCTAGCATCAACAATTTTCAAAATATAAAGCTTTGGAGATTTATAGCTGAGCAAAGTAAGGAGGAAGAGGCGGTACTGTATGACCATAGATATGAAGAAGTGGCAAAGCAACTTCTTCAAATGGAGCAAGAGGCCATAGAAGGGCAAGACTTAGAAATGCTAATAGCCCTGCAGGAAATGGAATTAAATTCAACACTAAATGAGGCTTCAGCAGACAAACCAGAATAATAATATAGGTGGCTTATTGGCCACCTTTTATTATTTGCTCATAGGTTTTTAGGGTTTCCTTTGCGGTCTTTTGCCAGGAGTATTGAGAGGCGCGCTTTAGGCCTGCTATGGAAAGCTGTTTTTTCAATTCTTCATTATTTAAAATTTTTGCGAGAGACTCCATTAAGTTTGAAGTGTCATAGGGATCAATTAAGATGCCTGCATCTCCTACAACCTCTGGGATAGAAGAAACATTAGAGCTTAATACCGGAGTGCCGCAGCTCATTGCTTCTAAAGGAGGCAGTCCAAAGCCTTCATAAAAAGATGGATAAACAAAGAGTTCTGCACCGTTATATAGTATTGGAAGTAAATCTTCCTCAACAAAGCCTGTAAAAATTACATGAGAAGAAATTCCAAGTTTTTCGCTAAGTTCCTTAAGACAGTTACCTTCATCCTTTAAGGAGCCTACAATAACGAGGTTATAGTCCTTGTTTAAATCTTTATATACCTTAGAAAAGGCCATGATAAGTGAACGAACATTTTTCCTTGGGGAAAAGCCTCCTATATATAGTATAAAAGGCTTCTTTATGTTCATTTTTTTCTCCAGCATATATCGGCACCATTGACGGTCTATAGGTTTATACTTCAAATCGGCTGCTAAGGGGGTTACAAAAACCTTATTTTCTTCTATAGGGAAAAATTTTAGAATATCCTTCTTTGACCATTCTGACACTGTAATAATGGCGTCGGCAAACTGAAGAATATTAGGCACATCCTTAAGAAACTTTAATAAGTAGCCCTTACCTACTGTTTCAGGCATAATGTAGGGGATTAAATCATGGACTGTTATAACCTTTTTACATTTAATATTTTCACTTAAGCCTATGCCATTTTGAGGAACATGATAAATATCTATTTTTTCTTTTAATAGGTTGTTGGGCATATAGTTTTGCTGAAAGAATCGGTGATGTTTTTTAGAAGTCATTATTATCTTTGAATTAGGATAGCTAAAGCGCTCATAGTCATCTCCTGACCAATAAATGTGATAGTAATTTTCCTTATCTATATTTAAAAGCTGGCTTAGAACATTGTCAGTATAGGTACCGATACCTGTTCCTTTATACCAATTGACACCTCTAGCATCAATGGCAATTCTCATATAATCCTCTCCCTAAAAATGCTGGATAAATACTTGGGACCTATCATAACATTAGGTCTATATACTATTAATATTAGCTATGAAGTTAAAATGTGCTATAAGACATTAGAGATTTTACTTTGATGGTAATAAAATTGGTTATATTCAATTTTAAAAGGAAATTATCAACAAGTATACAGATAAAGTTCTAAAAACCATTCAAACAGAAAAGGCGCACTTATACCAATCCCTACATATAATAAAAAAGGAATAATTTTTTGGAGGGCTAACCTTGGATACAGCCTTTGTGAAGAAGATCGTAGCAGAGAGATATGGCATCATGGCAACTACTATAGAAAAGATTAAGAATGTGTATCTGATATGGGATGAAAGACGGAAATCCTGCTTAAAGGTTATTAAATATGAAAAGCCTCATTTTGCTTTTATATTAGCTGCAATAGAGCATTTGCAAAACAATGATTTTAGAGCAGTACCACCGATTATAGAAACTTTGGATGGGCAGAAATATATTGAGCTAGATAGTAAATATGCCTATCTTACACCATGGGTAGAGGCAAGGGAAAGCAACTACGATAATCCCCTTGATATAGAGCGGGCAGCAAAGGTTTTAGCAGAACTTCATATAAAAAGTAAGGGCTTTGAGATAAAAAGCTATATGAAGCCTCGGATAGGATGGTTTAAATGGTTTGATAATTACAGAACAAGAAAGAATGAAATATTAGATTTCAAGAAAAGGATAGAAGCAAAGGAAGAGAAGACAGAATTTGATAGGATTTATATGGAGCATATGGAGGATGAGCTATTACGATGTGACCAAGCCTTACAGCACTTAGGAGAGACCGACTATTATTTAAAAATGACCAAGGAAATAAGGGGCAGAGGATTTTGTCACCATGATTTTGCTCATCATAATGTATTAATAGGAGAGGATAACAAGGTTACTATTATAGATTTTGATTATGCCATTCTAGATACTCATCTTCATGACTTAGCCAGCCTGCTAATAAGAAGAATGAAAAATGGTAAATGGGACATAGAAAATGCCAGATATATCCTAGATGCTTATGATTCCGTCTATAAGGTGGAAGCGGAGGATATACCCATAATGGCTGCCTTCATGGAGTTCCCGCAGGATTATTGGCAGGTTGGAATACAGTATTACTGGGAAAAGCAGCCTTGGGGTGAGGAATTCTTTTTAAAAAAGCTGACTAGGATAATTGAAGATAAGGAGGAAAAGCAGGAATTTGTCAATGAGTTTATGTTCTTTAACTATAAAGGGAAAGGGGGAGAAACTTATTGACTGAAAGGTATTATTTAGATTTTGAGGACTATCTGAAAAGTCGTGGTATTAATGTAGTAAAAAGCTTTAATGCGGATGACGATTATATAGAACCTTTATCAAAGGATATGGTATACAAGCAGCTTTCTACCATAAACAAGTTTCATAAGCTAACTATGGGAGTATCCTCTTTTAACTCAGGACTGATGGAGAATTGCACAGGAAGGAAGGTAGAAAGATGTAAGGTAAGAATCAAGAAGTTAAAAAGAGATATAAGTAAATTCAAGGAAAATGGCCCTGCCAATGACTTTGAGAAACTTGTGCTTGATAAGGGACCTGAGTATTTGGAAAGGGCAGAAAAGGCTATTAAGTATATTTATGATAATGGTTATTTTGGTTTGATAGAAAGAAGTATGAAAAGAAATGAAATCTGTATTGGCAGTACTTACATTGACAATATTAGGGAAGATAAAGAGATAAACATAAGAAGCATAAAGAAATGCTGTTACAACATGATTGAATGTGATGCTGTACATTTTATTAATAAGCTTAGAAAAAGAGGAACTAACTTTGACTATATAGAAGGAATTAAGGCTTTTTGTAATTTGGAAGGCTTATCTGAGGATAGCCAAAGGTTTATTATAGCTATGGTTTCTTATCCGGATGAATTTATGAAATGCTGTGAGAGATACCGATACGGTAAAAAAGAATGGAATGATGATGAATATGCTAAAAGACTGCTAGCTGCCATGGAAAAAGATGGTGAAAGTCTTCTTTAGTAGAAGGGTGGTGTTTGAAATTAATGATATTGTTAGATATAGAGAGAAAAAGTATCTATCAAGATACGATTTGTATGTAGATCTATTTAAGCAATTTGGACTAAAGGTTACAGATTTAGTTCCTTTACGGAATGTTTATTTGCTTTTTACTGACAAGGGACAAAAGATTTTGAAAAAGGTGGAGTATTCCAAGGAAAATCTGCAGTTTATTTATGAGGCTGTTGAATATATAAGAAGAAGCTTTGATAGAGTTATTAGCTTTAATAAGACCTTAAGTGGTGAAATATATGCAATTTTTAATGGAGAACTGTATTGCGTAATGGACGTAGCCCAAGGTAGAGAAGCAGAATTTAGCAATCCAATAGATGTAAGTATTGCAGTTAAAAGTATAGCAGAAATGCATAAGGCCTCCGAGGGGTATAGATGCAATTATACAGAAAAGTGCATAGCTGGAAGAGCTATTGATAATTTTAAAAGACGACTAGAGGAATTAAGTTTTTTTAAGAAACTAGCTTTGTTGCATGAATATAAGAGCAGCTTTGATGAGGTCTTTCTAACTTATGTAGATAGTTATATAAAGGAGATTGAAGAAAGCATCAAGTTCATTAGCTCCACTCCTTATTTAAAGCTATGCAGTGAAGAGGACAAAAAGGTTATTTGTCATCATGACTTAGCTAATCATAATATATTGATACTGGATGATAAGGCTTTCTTTATAGATTTTGACTTTGCCATGGTTGACTTAAGGGTTCACGACTTATGCAACTTTATTAATAAGGCAGTAAAAAATTTTGCCTTCGATTTAGATAAGGCTAATAGCATCGTAGAGCAGTATAGCGCAATTAATCCCCTTGATAAAAGGGAATTAGAGGTATTAAAGGCCTTCTTAAGTTTTCCAGAAGATTTCTATAATATCTCCAAGGATTATTATGCTCGAAGAAAGGAATGGGAGGAAGAAACCTTCCTTGATAGATTGCTAAGAAAGCTAGAATATAAAGAGGATAGAGAAGAATTTTTAAGTAAATTTTTTATCCAATGGTAATTGAGATAAGTATAATATTTAACTTTATAAAAGAAAAAGTATGCCTATTTGTTCAATAGGACATACTTTTTTTCATTATATGTTAAGTATATATGGAGATCAAAAATATTTCAGTGCTTAATTTTTCTTAGCTTTAACCTTTTTAATAACTATAAATGCTGCAACTACTAGAACTATACCTACGCATACTAGAGCCCAGATTAGAGCGTTGTTGCCAGCTTTTGAATTGCTTACTACCTTTACTCCTTGGTACATAACTACGGAGCTTAATGCAGGAATTTCGTAAGTGTTGCCTTCGATTTCCTTTATGGTTTCAACACCAGCTTTTTCACCATCAACAACTATATTCCACTTACCATCCTTAGGTAGAGTGATAGTTTGTGGCTCCTTACCTGCATTGAAAGCTACAACTATATCAGTCCAAGTATCTCCGTTAGCGTTGTTGTTTATTTGATATGCAATAAGGCTATCCGGAGTATCTTCTATGAACTTAAGATTTTGCTGTATCATTTCAGCAGTAGGCATCTTGAAAGCAGGATGTTCTTTTCTAAGCTTGATTAAGCCTTTGTTGTATTCTACGATATCCTCGTTATCTGCTTTTGTCTGCCAGTTCAATGTGTTAATTTCTTCAGATGCGTTATAGGAATTTTCATTACCATTCTTGGATCTTAAGAACTCTTGTCCAGCATGGATGAATGGTATACCTTGTGAAGTGAAGATAATAGCAGAAGATAATTTGTGCATCTTCTTTCTATCCTCTTCGGAATCATTTGGATTTGTGAAAGCTAACTTATCCCATAAGGTATTATTATCGTGTGCTTCTGAGTAGTTAGTGGATTGATATGGTTCAACTTCTGGACCCCAGGTTGATATATCATCGTTATACTTAATAGCACCAACTATACCCTTTATAACATCTATCTTACGACCATAATTTCCGTTTATCCAACCAGCTTCAGTCTTGTTAAATACGCTTCCCTTGATACCGTCTCTGATTGTATCATTGAAGAAACCGATACCCTTAAGAACTTTAGCGTTTCTTTGGATGGATTTTTCTTCATCAGTAAGAGTATTTCCCATATTCCAACCTTCACCGTGAACGAATATGGATTCATCTATTTCATCAAGAGCCTTTCTTACTTCTTGCATTGTAGTAACATCGATAAGACCCATTAAGTCAAATCTAAATCCGTCAAGATTGTATTCTGTTGCCCAGTATTTTACGGAATCAACGATATACTTTCTTGCCATTGGATGTTCTGAAGCTATAGTGTTACCACAGCCAGATTCATTTGCCCAGCCGCCAGTAGCACTCTTTCTGAAATAGTAACCTGGAACTATATTATTAAGATTTGATGTATTAACATCATACATATGGTTGTAAACAACGTCCATTATTACTCTTAAATCTTCATTGTGCATAGCCTGTATAGCTTGCTTTAATTCTTTAATTCTTGCCTTTGGATCTGCAGGGTTAGTAGAGTAGCTTCCTTCAACTGCGTTATAGTTCTTAGGATCGTAACCCCAGTTATAAGAAGCAGTTGGATTCTTTTCATCTACTGTAGCATAGTCGTATATTGGAAGAAGCTGTACATGTGTAATACCTAGCTCCTTTAAATAGCTTAAACCAGTAGAGGTTCCATTTGGTCCCTTAGTATCCTTAGGTAAGAAAGCTAAGAAGGTACGTGGATTTGAGATTCCGCTGTCTTTGAAAGAGGAGAAATCTCTTACGTGTAATTCGTATATTATTGTATCCATAACACTCTTTAGCTCTGGCTTTTTATTTGGCTGCCAGCCTTCAGGGTCAGTAGAATCTAAATCTACTACAACACCCTTATTACCGTTTATAGTAACGGCTCTAACGTAAGGGTCAACAGCTTCAGTCCATTGACCAAAGTTATTTACCTTATAAGTATAGATTAAACCGTCCTTGTCTCCAGTAAGCTCTGCAGTCCAAGTTCCTTTTTCAGCCTTGGTCATGTTGATTTCTTCCTTAGGACTAGAAGCATCAGCATTTTCGTAAATCAATAATTTAACTTCTGATGCTAAAGGAGCCCATACTCTAAATTTAGTTTTTTCCTTGCTGTATGTATTACCTAGGTCATTTCCATCATAATAGTACATTTCATTGAACTTGTCGCTGGACATAATTTTACCAGTAACTGCAATGACTTCGTTATATCCTTCCTTGGATACAGTAACATTATCTCCAAGGCTCAAGTCTTCAGCTAAGGTTATTTTAAATTTGCTAGCTGTAGCACCACTACCATCAGCAACTACTTCTTTAATAGAAACACTCTTGTCGCCTACCTTAACTGTAAAGCCTTCATTGTCCTTACCAGTTACTTCTGCAGGCATATTTAGGGTAACATTTATTAAATTATAATCATCAATATAGGCAGATTTTATTTTACCGCCTAATTCAACATCTTCTTTTTTATAGTAGAACTTTTCTTCACCTTGAAGCACCCAAATTTCAGCAACGCCGTCATCAGAAATTTGCTCAATAAATCTGTCCTTGTCTACATCTTTACTTTTCCAATCGCCTTCACGAACGATAAAACCAACTTTACCTTCTGTAGATACACCAGTTACCTCTACTGTGGCAACCTTTCCGTAGTCATCTTCGCCAGTAAATTCATAAGCTTTTCCATCGCCGCCAGCAGGCCAAATCCATAGGTTCCAGTCGGTATAATTATTATCAAGTCTTTTGTAATGAATAATAACTTTTACCTTATCTGGAACTTTTGCAACCGTTTGCAAACCGGGAAAAGAAAATAGAACGCTAGTAAATGCAAAAATAAAACAGATAATTGAGCTAAAAAACTTATGTTTTTTCATTAATATCCCTCCTCGATATAATACTATTCGACATGAGTTGTTAATAAACCTCTTTAAAATTTAATAATTTTAAAAAATTTTTTAATTTTTTCTGGCATAATTTTCTTTTTCAACAAGTAATGCATAAATTAATCGTTCTAGATGGATACCTATATTAGGAGGTTATTGCATGAAAAGAATTTATAAGTATAGTATAGTTCTGGTCTTTATATTTTTATCAAGTATTATCACCAAAGGCTATAACAATGATACAAAAGCAATTGAACAGTGTGTTAATAGCTTTTTTAAAGATTACTTTGATGGGTACAGCTTTCAAGACAACAGCAAAGCAATAGAAAAGGCTAAAAGCAACGAACACTTATATGCCTTTCAAAAGGCCCATGAAGTGGAGATAAGGTTCTTGAAGGAACTGGATTTGACCTATAAGGATATAAAATATAGGGTGGATTTCTTTACAATAGAAATAAATAAGCAAAGTGCTAGAGTGTCAGCCCTAGCAGATATGACCTTTAAATATAATAATTCTAAATCCATAGAATCTGGTATATACAACATAGGTTTTGATTTTATCTTAAGAAAGGATCTGGGACAGTGGCATATAGAAAAGGTTGAATCTGATTATGAGAAATATACAATGTTCATGGAGGATGTCAACAGAAAAAGACTTAAAGCTTATGAAGATGGCTTTCGAAAGGAGATGTCCATTGGTGAAGCAGCAGAAGCAGTTTTTAATGAACACATGAAAAGAATATATGAGGCAAAGGCTAAAAAAGCTGCTATAAGTAAAGGCTTCTTTAGGAGAAGGGTTGATGAGGATAAAAGGATTTATAGTGGAAAGACTGAGGGTTATTCACCAGAAATAGGAGTAGAATATGCCTTGAAATTTGCAGAATCACCAGTAGCTGAGCGTTTTTTTTATACTACAAAAGCTAATTGCACCAATTTTGTATCTCAATGTGTTTGGGCTGCCTTAGGAGGATATGACAGTAGGAATCCTAACAAGGTGATTGAAAATATTAGAAAAAGATATAAAATGACTGATAAATGGTATGGAAACACAGGGGGAGGTACACCTAGCTGGGAGAATGTGGAGAAGTTTTACTCCTATTTTACTGGGGATGACAAAATGAGAGGAATTAATGGGTATGTGGAAAATAATGAGCAGCTAGCGGTAAAATTAGATCCTGCGATGATAAAGGAAGGAGAGGTGCTTCAGTTTAGAAAGGGTAATAAGGGTCCTTACACCCATTCTGTATATGTAACAGCTAATATTAATAACGGAGATTTCAGTGGCATATACATATGTCAGCAGTCAACAGACTGGAAAAACAGGAATTTGGAAGATTTAATTTTAAGTCCTGGCTGGGGCGGCTACGATATGTGCTATATGAGAAGGATTTGGTTTAAAAGCAAAGTTTAGAGTTTAGAGATAAATTAATCTCTAAACTCCGTCATATGCTTCCAGTAGCGCTGAGGCATCATTTGCCGTCTTAGCTTAGGATTTTTTCTTTCCTCAATGGATATGGTTTTGTAATAGCTTTTCCATAGGTCTTCATAGACACCACTATTTGCAGCAGCAAGTCTTTCGCCATATCCTCTTTCCATGACAGTTAAAACCCACTGTCCATCTTCTTGTAGTATTGCCAGCTCTCTTTTTAAATCATGTATAATCCATTTCTGATTTGAAAAGCGAGCAGAAAAGTGTGGGGCTAGTAAGGTAAGGATATTGTGGTCAGGCTCTATGGAGGCGTAATAAATTTCTCATAGTAGGGAAGTAAATCTAACAAAGCCACAGAGTCTATGAACCTCATTGATTACTCTTTTAACACATTTTGAAACCTCTAAGACTACAGGGTTATGTAAATAATGGCGTAGCTTTACGCCGATTTTGAAGCCAAGCTTGACATATTCTAAAATTAGCATTTCAAAGCCTGCTTCTTCCGATAAAAATACGGTGTATATATCCTTCAAGACTTCCTTACTTATTTTATTTTCGATGGCCTTTTCTACTTTTAGGCTTTTTTCTTCTGAGCTTTTAATAAAAATTTCTTCTGATAGTAATGTCTTTTCGTAGTTTCTTTCACTTTTGATATCCTGAGCCTTTTTATCTGAGTAATAATACTCGTATATACAGGTTAATAATCCTTGAAAACTGCCGTCGTATATATAGGTAACTAACATAGTCCACCTCACATTTCTCCATGAACTCTTGAAATATAATCCTCCTTGCCAAGCAATGCAGGTAGGTTGCTAAAGAAGGACAGTTGCTCAAATTTTTCATCATCCCTTAATTTTTTAGCAATGGGAGAGGTGTCTAGGAGTCTATGTCTTATAAGCACATGGTCGAAGCTTACATCTCCATAATATTTACCCTTACAGGTAATAAAATATTGAGCTCGTTTCATAACTACCCCGATTTTTTTAAGATCTTCAAAGTCAATTTTGTGTACTCTACGTATTGATAATATTTTATAAGCGGATCTTACTCCGATACCTGGAACTCTTAGAAGTTCATTATAAGAAGCTCTATTGATTTCTACAGGAAATTTATCTATATTTCTTAGAGCCCAAGCGGTTTTGGGGTCAAAGTCCTTGTCTAAGCTAGGGTACTGCTCATTTAGTATTTCGTCTGCCTTGAAGCCGTAAAAACGAAGGAGCCAATCGGCCTGATAAAGCCTGTGTTCTCTTAGCAAGGGTGGGTGCTTTATACTAGGAAGCTTAGGTCCCTGAGCTACTGGAACAAAGGCGGAATAATACACCCTTTTTAAGGAGAATTTTTTATATAAGTTTTCTGATAAATTGAGGATTTTATAGTCGCTATCGGCAGTAGCACCAACAATAAGCTGGGTGCTTTGCCCTCCTGGTACAAATAAAGGGGTAGTTTTTATTTGCTTTTTCATATCCTTAGTTGCGGATATTTCCTGGCTAATGAGATTCATAGGCTTTAAAATGCTTTCCTTTGTTTTTTGAGGAGCTAATAGCTTTAAGCTACTGCTAGAAGGGAGCTCTATATTAACACTCATTCTATCAACATATAGACCAGCCTCTCGAATTAAGGCTTCATCTGCCCCGGGTATAGCCTTTATATGTATATAGCCATTAAATTTATGTTCTAGGCGAAGCTTTTTAACTACAGTAGTAAGAAGTTCCATAGTATAGTCAGGGCTTTTAAAAACTGCAGAGCTTAGGAATAAACCTTCAATATAATTTCGTTTATAAAAGTTCATAGTTAAGTCCACCACTTCTTCTGGGCTGAAGGCTGCTCTTGGTACGTCGTTGCTACAACGGTTAACACAATAGGCACAGTTATATATGCAATAGTTGGTAAGTAATATTTTTAACAGGGATATACATCTTCCATCAGCAGAAAAGCTGTGACATATACCGGATTCAGCAGTATTACCTAAACCACCAGCTATATTTTTTCTATTGCTACCGCTGGAGGAACAGGACACATCATATTTAGCACTATCAGCTAATATTCTTAATTTTTCTTGTAATTCCAATGTTATCTCCACCTCTATAAGGAAAGTTTTTACTAGCTTATAAATTATAGTATATCCATAATTATACCAAACATACGTTTGGATGTAAACAAAAAAAGCTGCATGGCAGCTTTTGATTGAATAGGAAATTATAAATTTTGCACTCCGCAAAATTTTCCTAAATGTCTGACATCTAAAAGGGCGGTAGCGTCCTTTTATGTCAGAAACTAAAATTAATAATTTTATTATAGGCCTTTAAGGTTTGCCGAGCAGTGCTATCCCAGCTAAGCTGTGAGGCTCTAATAAAACCTTTAGTAATTAGGTTTTCTTTTAGGATGTTATCTTCTAAAACCTTTAACATAGCTTCAAAAAGCTCATCGGTATCCCAAGGGTTTATTAGAATTGCATTGTTACCAACTATTTCTGGAATAGATGTAGTGTTTGAAGCTATAACCGGTGTACCGCAGGCCATAGCCTCCACAGGTGGCAAGCCAAAGCCTTCGTAGAAGGAGGGGTAGGTAAATAGTTCAGCAGCACTGTAAAGGTAAGGTAAATGTTCTATTGGAATAAAACCAGGAAATATTACTTTATCAAGAATTTCCAAGCTTTCAGCTCTATTTCTATACCTTTCATAGGATATACCCTTTTTGCCGGCTATAACCAGTTTGATGTTGTTTTTATACTTATCTACTAGCTTACTAAAGGCTTCGATGAGACCAAGTATATTTTTTCTAGGGCTAAAGCCACCTATATAAAGGATATAGTCATCTTCAATGCCATAATAGCTTTTGACTAATTCTTTACTAATTTTTTTATCCTTAGGCTTATATATATCCTCCGGAGCTAGATGGGTTACAAAGATTTTTTCTCCGGGAAAATCGAATTCTCTCATAATATCTTCCTTGGAAAAATTGGAAACGGTTATTATACCATCACATTGAGGTATTATTTTTGGGATTTGCTCTAGGAATATTTTCAAGTAGCTCGGTCCCACAGTTTCCGGCATCTTATAAGGTATAATATCATGTAATGTTATTACCATTTTGCAGGGCTTATCCATAGGTAATCCTATTCCGTTTTGTGGGACATGATATAATTCTACTTCATTATAATGAAGAATATTAGGAATATTAACCTCATCCCAAAAGTTATTGCTGTTATTGTCCGTAATATTACGGACAGCAAAATTATTATTAAATTCTATATCAGTAGAAGATTTATCTGGCATGAACAATAAATAATTATTAAAAGTATCCAGTTGGTTTATTGTTTTAATCAATTGATAGGTGTAGTTACCTATGCCTGTTCCCCTATACCACTTTGCAGCTCTTCCGTCAATTCCGATTTTCATTCTGGATAATCCTTTCATAATGGTCTTAATTTATTATATTAGCTGTATCTGAATTTTGCGACAAAAATACATAATTACTCCAATTTAATAGAAAAGTGTTAATAAATATAAAACAAGCCTCATATAAATTAGATGGGAGGTGATAGCGATGATGAGAGAATTTGAGATTGAAAGGCAGTTTGGTATTAAAATTGAAAGTATAAAGCCTAATAAGGGAGTGTATTATTTAAAAACAGACAAGGGTGTCAGATGTTTAAAGAAAATTAATTATGGAATCCAAAAGCTGTTGTTTGTCTATGCAGCAAAAGAGCATTTAATTAACAATGGATTCAAAAACGTAGATAGATATTATCTTAACACCGAAGGTGCTCCATATGCCCTAGTTAACGAAGATATCTATACCCTTTCAAGATGGATAGACGGCAGGGAGTGTGACTTCCAAAGTGAAGAAGACTTAAAATTAGCAGCGAAAAGCCTTGCAATGCTTCATCTATCTTCAAGAGGATACGAGCCTCCTGAAAATAGTAAGTTGAAAACAGACTTAGGTAGATGGCCGCATTTAATGGAAAAAAGGATTAAGTCCTTTGATAGAATGAGGGACATGGCTAGGAAAAGAGGCATGAAGACAGCTTTTGACCTTACCTACATAAAAGAGGTTCAATTTTACAAGGATTTAGGTAAAAGGGCAATGGCTATCTTGAACGATTCTAAATATACGGAGCTTTGTGCTATAGCAGAAGAAGAGAAGAACTTCTGCCATCATGATTATACTTATCATAATATAATTATCGACAACAATAATGAAGTTAATGTAATTGATTTTGATTATTGCAAACGAGAAGTTAGAATATATGATGTTTCTAATTTCTTGATAAAGGTTTTAAAAAGAGTTCAGTGGGATATTAAATACTGCAACTTGATTATAGAAGCCTATAATAGTGTAAGTCCTATAAAAGACGAAGAGTATAGAGTTTTATTTGCTTTTTTGGTTTTTCCTCAAAGGTTTTGGCGCTTGTCTAATAGATACTATTATAATGAAGTTAACTGGGGGCAAAATACATTTAACAAGAAGATAGAGGAGCTAGTAGAAGAACAAACTGCTTACTTGAAATTCATTGAAGATTTTAAGAAAGAATATAATCAGAAGGAATAATCCAGTTTATAGGGGCATAACTTCTATAATTAAGTAGAAAAAGCTTATTCTTATTTCAGAAAAGAATAAGCTTTTTTACTTTTTGCTGGCGGCAGAGGCAAATTTTCACCTATTAGCATAAAGCTCATATTATATAATGAAAGTTATAAATGGAGTGGAATGGATGGAAATAGGTGATACTGTTGTTAGAAAATCCTATGGTAAAGATATTACCTTTAAAATAATTGGTATTAATGAAACGGAAAAGGGTAAGCAATATATAATAAAGGGGCGAAATTTAAGGCTTATAGCAGACTCCCCAGAAGAAGATTTAGAGCCAGTTAAGGATAATCATATCAGCGTAAAAGATGAGGTGTTTAATAAAAGAGTAAATAAGGCTATAAAAAAGGTTCTTGCAGAGAGAAATAACTATTATAGGTCTGAAAGCTTAAGAATGGGGAAGTCCAGTAAAAGTGATCGCCAAAAGGAGCTTACCTTTGGAAGACCAGGAAGGATTCTTCATGTAGATGGAGATTCTGAGTATCTAAATACCTGTCTTAAGGTTTATCAGCAACTGGGTATAGATGCTGTCGGTCGTTTAGTAGTGGAAAAAAATCAGCCTTTAGAAATTGTGAAGATGGTTAAGGAGCTAAAACCAGATATTGTAGTTTTAACAGGCCATGATGCAATTTTGAAAAAAAGCAAGGATTACTCTTCTCTAGATAGCTATAGAAATTCAAAATACTTCGTGGAGGCTGTGTTGGCCTTAAGGGAATATCAATCTAGCTATGATGAATTAGTGATTTTTGCAGGCGCTTGCCAATCCTGCTATGAAAAAATCCTAGACTCTGGAGCAAATTTTGCTAGCTCTCCTAGTAGAGTGTTGATTCACTGTCTTGATCCTGTTTTTATTTGCGAGAAAATTGCTTATACTAACATAGAAAAAATAGTGCCTATTCATGAGGTGTTAGAAAATACTATTACAGGCATAAAGGGAGTTGGAGGACTGCAAACTAGGGGTAAGTATAGAGAGGGGTATCCAAAATCTCCTTATGCCTAGATGATATAAAATGAATTAATAATATCAAGGATTAAGCTTATAGTAAATTTATTTCAGATAATCCCTCGGTTATAAACAACTAGGAAGAGATATCCTAGTGATGATTTATATCTAGAGGGATTTTTTGTGTCACATTAATAATGGGAATAACAATTTAAACCATATATAGTATTTATTTAAATGAATGAAAAAGCGAATAATTAGCACATAAAGTGGAATAATATAAATGTTTATTCTGTATTTAGTTACTGTTAACATAAAATTAACATTGACAAAAACGTTTACAACGTGATATGATTATATATTTATTTGACAGAAAACCGGTTTTCAAGTATAATGTACTCGTGGCTTAATGTCAAGTTAATAATTTAATAAACGCAGTAACTAACGCAGGTATTTTCACAGTTAAGGTATTTACCACATTAATAGCTTGCCTTGTATCATAGATGTGTTTTTTCATCTAAAATAAAGCTAGTAGCTTTAACAAAGGTGAGTTATTTATAAAAAAACAAGGGTTACCAGTTTGATGCTTATGCGTCAATTGGAACAATTGTGGAAAGAGGGTGTTTTTATGGAAAACAATAACAGACTAGCGGCCATCAAAAAGGATATTGAAGGCCATGTTGGAGAAAGTGTTACATTAAAAGCAAATGGTGGGAGGAGAAAGGTCCTTGTTAACAAAGGGATAATAGAAAAGGCCTATCCTAGCATATTTGTAATAAGGCTTGACAACGACACCCGTAGGACAGTGACATATAGTTACTCAGATGTATTAACAAAAACAGTTCAATTAGTTTATGCAGGATAATACATAAGCATAACATAATCCTTGGAGCAATTCCAAGGATTATTTTTTGTTCTAATTTACTATTTAATTTAAAAAAGTCCATAAAGTTCTTTGTGAAAAATTAGCGTGGAATTTCATATTAAATTAAAATTCATTAAGAAAATAATACAATAAATGTATGCCAATATGCTTGGACGATAAAAAAAGAAAGATGGTGGGTATCCATCTTTCAACTATGGTATAAAAGGGTATTGAGAATTTATGAGAGGTTATATGGTCAATAACCATTTATAATAATACGTCAAAATCTGTCGTTTGTCAATAAGATTTTTTCTTTAATTATTTAGGAATTGTAGGATTACAATACATATGTTACACCAACAAAAAATTAAAGCGAGAATAGCTCTCTGCGGATATAAGCGCTCTATTGCTGGACTATATCGTTTCCTGCGCAAGCAGAACCTCATGGCCGTTAAGCCACCTAATCCAAAATATATTCCTAAGCCTTATGAACAGATGTCATATCCAGGCCAGAG
>Ga0209537_1001052_pt1 | contig 32216 bp, 32 predicted proteins | sample BioPla4DNA1_FD_187698 | JGI IMG/M metagenome (GOLD analysis project Ga0209537, IMG submission 187698) | Biogas fermentation microbial communities from Germany - Plant 4 DNA1 (SPAdes) (version 2) | ecosystem: Engineered > Bioreactor > Anaerobic > Digestate | place: Bielefeld, North...
ATAAAAGTTAGCAGAAAGCAATACTTTTTCAAATATTTTTTCCGCTAATTCGCTGTTAATCTATATTACAGGGTTTTAAGATTCGTTTTTCTTATAGCAACTTCTCAGTTGAGCCATCTTCAATTCGTAATTTGAACAACCACTCCTTTGCCAAGCTATACTTTAGCCGGAATTTGAATCCTCAAATTAAGAATTGAAAAAATTAAAATATTAGTTGCATTCTAAACGATATTATGTAACTATAAAAATATTGGTGAATAATCAAAAAGGATAGTTTTTTATGCAGGATACGCAAGAAAAAAATAAACTTGTAAGATGGCCATATTTGTTAATTGGTGTTATCAGTATGCTTTTTTCCGGTATAATATACGCCTGGTCTATCATAAAAGCACCTCTTGAAACTGAATTTGGATGGACACCTTCCCAACTTGCACTAAACTTTACATTAACAATGTGCTTTTTCTGCATAGGTGGAATAATTTCAGGTATACTGACAAAAAACACCTCGCCGAAAGTTACTGTTGTCATTTCAGCCATACTGGTATTTTCAGGTTTTACTGTTGCTTCATTCATGTCCGGTATCAGTATTTTTACACTGTACGTTTCCTATGGTGTCATTTGCGGACTTGGAATCGGTATGGCCTATAATGCAATTATATCTGCAACCAATGTCTGGTTTCCCGATAAAAAAGGCACTGCATCCGGAGCAATGATGATGGGTTTTGGCGCCAGTACGCTTGTACTTGGAAATATAGCGGCATTATTGATTAAATCTGAATCAATCGGATGGCGAACTACATATTTAATTTTTGGTATAACAATAGGTCTTATTCTGCTGATAGCCAGCTTCATAATAAAATACCCATCCAAAGATATAAGTTTTCCTGGTATTAAAAACAATAAAACGGCCGAAAATAGCACATTTATGACACGTGATTATACTACAATACAAATGCTTCGCAGATTTAGTTTTTGGAAATTCTTTATGTACTCCATTACATTGGCTGCTGTTGGAAGTACGGTAATTAGTTTTGCCAGGGACTTAGCTTTATCGATAGGTGCGACCGATGCTCTGGCAACTACGTTAGTAGGTGTGCTTTCAGTTTTCAATGGCCTTGGAAGGATCTTTTCCGGTATACTCTTTGACAAAAAAGGCTGCCGGTTCACTATGACAACGGCTAATACCATTACGATTGCAGCTTCGGCGGTTATATTAACTGCTGTTTTAACAAACTCCATTATACTTGGTATTGCAGGCCTTTGCCTTGCAGGTATTTCCTATGGCAGTTCTCCAACCATAAATTCAGCTTTTACAAGCCTTTTTTACGGCAGCAAAAATTTCTCAACGAATTTCAGCGTCGTAAATACGATACTTATCCCTGCTTCTTTTACCGCAACGATTGCCGGCTCACTCGTTACATCAACCGGATCCTATGCGGCTCCATTTATTCTTCTGATTGCTTTATCAGTAATATCGCTATTTTTAAATTTAAGTATCAGGCAGCCATGATAAAACCAGATGTTTTAGATTCCCAGCTCCATGTTTAGTACATCGTCTCTTATCAGGGGTGAATTGAAGTTAGGCCATGAATCAATAAAGGTATATTAATGAACCCGGCGGTATCTTTAAAATCTATTGCAAACAAAACATACGTTAATTAAAATAAAATAAATAACCTTAAGCGAAACCCGCATGAAGCAGGACAGCGCGATGCTTAATAAGGAGAATTTACATGCTTCAAAAGCTTCTATCCAGAGTCAGAAAAGCCATTGCCGATTATGACATGATACATGATGGGGATAAAATTGCCGTAGGCGTTTCGGGCGGCAAAGACAGCCTTGCCCTTTTGTGCTGTATGAAAGCCCTGCAGCGCTTTTATCCGAACAAATTCGACCTTGTTGCGTTAACGCTCCAAACGGGATTGCCCGGCTTTGAGCCCGATACTTTGCGTACATTTTATAACGATCTCGATGTTGAATACCATATCGAAGAAACACCGATATCGAAAATTGTCTTTGAAGCCCGGAATGAAAAAAACCCCTGTTCATTATGCTCAAACATGAAACGCGGGGCGATATATAACGCCGCAAAACGTCTTGGGTGCAACAAGGTTGCATTTGCCCATCATAAGGATGACGTGATAGAAACGCTTTTATTGTCGTTATTCTATGAGGGCCGCATCCACACATTCTCACCGGTGACTTACCTTAACCGGGTGGATATTACGCTGATACGCCCTTTTATTTATACTGAAGAAAAAATGATACGCTCTTTCGTCAAGAATTCGGATATAAATATTTGTTCAGGGGTATGTAGAGCAGACGGTCTTACAAAACGGCATTATATAAAAAGCGTTATAATTAACCTTGCAAAAGAAAACCGCTATATCCGTGATAATATATTCGGTGCAATCCAGCGCAGCGGGATTAACGGATGGCACCCGCCGCTTTAAAGGTCTTTCTTCGCACGCCGCCGTTTAAGAATCCGAATGATTACGCCTGTGCCTTATTATTCCCAAAGCCTTTGTCGCTTCCAGTACCGGAACGGGAATGATCGCGAGAGCAGCAGCTTTCAAGTACATCATATCGGGCAGCGGTATCAAACCGAAAGCCTTTGCCACCGGAGGTATAAAGACCACCAATATCATAAGCAGAACCGATACCAACGCCGCCCAGTTCAGTTTCATATTACTGAATGGTCCTATTTTAAACAGCGAATGATCGGACCGCATATTAAACGAATGTACAACCTGTGTAATGGCAAGGATGATAAAGGCCATAGTCCTGCCTCCTTCAAGGGATCCCGCAACATTTTCTCCATGACGGAAACCAATCAGCGTTAATGCCGCGAACATTACTCCCTGGAGAAAGACCCTGGTTAGAAGGCCGTGCGCGAATATATTCTCGTCTTTAGGCCTTGGCTTTCTGGTCATAACATCTTCTTCTACCGCTTCCATTCCTAATGATATTGCGGGAAGGCTATCCGTAACCAGGTTAATCCACAATAACTGAATCGGCAGCAATGGGGATTTGTGCCAAAAAACCATGGAGAAAAACACCGTCAATATTTCGCCTATATTCGTACCGAGCAAAAATGAAACGGCTTTTTTAATGTTGTCGTATATTCCCCTGCCTTCTTTAACAGCATGGACTATTGTGGCAAAATTGTCATCAGTCAGTATCATATCCGATGCTCCTTTTGCCACATCCGTTCCGGTAATGCCCATCGCGCAGCCAATATCCGCCGCTTTCAAAGCAGGCGCGTCATTGACACCGTCCCCTGTCATCGCAACAACATGGCCTTTTTCCTGCCACGCTTTCACAATTCTAATTTTATCCTCGGGGGAAACACGCGCGTAAACTGAAATTTTTTCGACTTTTCGATAAAATTCATCATCGTCCATCGCGGCGAGCTCCCGGCCTGAAACCGCTTCATCGCCGTCTTCCAATATGCCGAGCTCTCTCGCAATCGCCGAAGCCGTATTGACATGGTCTCCGGTAATCATAACAGGTTTTATTCCGGCTTTCCGGCACAGTTTAACGGCTTCACGCGCTTCGGGCCTGGGAGGATCAATCATGCCAAGCAAACCCATAAAAGTCAGTCCGGATTCCAGTTCATCCGAAGAAGGGCTTGACGGCACTTCTTCTATTTCCTTACAAGCTATCGCAATTACGCGCAGAGCATCGTTCCCAAACTGTTCGTTTATTTTTTCCGCGGATTGTATGTCTCCGGAAACACATTTCGAGGCCAGCACATCAAACGCGCCCTTTACAATAACAACATTTCTGCCGTCTATCCTGTTAACGGTAGACATTGCTTTCCTGTCCGAATCAAACGGAATTTCGGCAAGCCTCGGATACATTTTTTCAGCTTTTTCTTTTTTAATTCCGTTGCGGTATGCCGCAAGAACAATGGCTGTCTCCGTCGGATCGCCCATATGCTTTTCGTTGTCTCCGTCCACTTCAACAATACCGTCGCTGCAAAGTGTTCCGTACAGCAGCAGTTTCTTAATCCGCTCGCTGTTATTGCCGCTTATTTGTTCAACGCCTTTTTCGCCTTCCGCGTATCCCCTTACCAAAGCCATACGGTTCTGTGTAAGTGTCCCCGTCTTGTCCGAGCATATCACCGAAGCGCTCCCTAATGTTTCTACGGCGGGAAGCTTGCGGATAATAGCGTTTTTCTTCACCATTTGCTGCACTCCGATTGAAAGTACAATGGTGACTATTGCGGGCAGGCCTTCAGGAATCGCGGATACCGCAAGAGAAACCGATGTCATGAAAATATCCATAATCGGTATGCCGGAAAATATTCCAATAATGAAAATAACGGCACAGGCAGCCAGTGCGATAAACCCGAGGTATTTCCCAAGCTGTGCCAGTTTCTGCTGCAGCGGGGTTGACGTATCTTCGGCAGATTCCAAGAGCGCCGCTATTTTCCCCATTTCGGTATTCATGCCTGTGGCGGTTACAACAGCCCTTCCGCGGCCATAGGTAACACTGCAGCCTGAATATACCATATTCCGACGATCACCCAAGGGTGAATTTTCCTCTACGTGCGCGTCCGCATCCTTCTCAACAGGAAGCGACTCACCCGTTAAAACCGACTCTTCGGAGGTTAAACTCGCCGACTTCAGAAGCCTTGCGTCCGCAGGTATAAAATCACCGGCCTCCAAAAGGATTATATCGCCCGGGACAAGTTCCCTCGCGTCTATAATCTCTTCCTTTCCGTTACGCAAAACCCTTGCATGAGGTACCGAAAGGTTTTTTAATGCCTCGAGCGCCTTTTCTGCCTTGCTTTCCTGTATAACACCCATTATCGCGTTAAGAATTACAATTAACAGAATGAGAACAGGCTCAATAAAATCGGATGTATTTCCTTCAATTAACGCTACGGTAAATGATATGGCAGCCGCCAGAAGCAAAATCAGGATCATCACGTCTTTAAACTGGTCGAAAAACTTCTGCAGGTTCGTCTTTTTCCTGGCTTCTTTTAATTTATTCTCGCCATATTTTTCAATAAGAGTTTGAACCTGTTCCGAAGTCAATCCTTTCTCCGGGTCGGTGTTAAGCATGGCTAACAAGTCATTTAAACTGATATTATACGGCAGCAAAAAAATACCTCCCGAATCATGCTGAATATAATTTTATTCTAACCCAATATTATTATAATGACTATACTGTATTTTGGAATTTTTGTCATTCACGGAATAATTACTTAATTCTAAACGTAATAAAGAGAAAGTTCGCCGGCCGGCACCTATTTTCACCCATCAGTGCTGCTGTTAAAGTTTTCAAACTCACTGATTATTTCCGGATGCGCCTCAAGGATTCGGTTCAGTTTATTAATTCTTTCTACAGTGTTTTTACTTATATTGTGTTCAACAAGTTCGGTTTCGGTAAGCAGGTTTTCCTTTATACCCAGGCTTTTTAAGAACCTTTCAACCACATTGTGCCTTTCGAGCAGAAATTTCCCGTATTCTTTTCCCTCTTCGGATAAAAATATAATCCCGTATTTTTCATAGCGTATAAGGCCAAGTTCTTTAAGTTTTTGGACCATTCTTGTCGCGGATGAAGGCTTTACATTCAAAAGCTCCGACAGCGTGTTTATTCGCATATAGCCTTCCTGCCCGATGTTCCTGTAAATCATTTCAAGGTAGTCCTCCATCGCCGAAGTCAACTGTTTTTTATTCTGGTTAAGCAATTCGTACCCTCTTACGGTACGGAACTCATTGCGTTTCATTTCTTTCCCCTCCTTACGGCATTTTTTACGTATAAAACTCTATTCGTAACAAACATGTTTTATGTTGCATATATTGCTCTTGAGTAAAATTTTTTCTCCCCGCTAAAAACAGAAACAGAACTTGTGAACATAAAACATTGAGGGAACAGTAAATGAAAGAGAATATTATAGCATTAAAAAATCTACCGATAGGTAGAACGGCAAAAATTAAATATCTTTCATCTGTTGGCGCAATCAGGAGAAGAATGCTTGATCTTGGCCTTATTTCCGGTACTGTTGTCGAGGCAATGCATAAAAGCCCATCCGGCGATCCGACGGCATATAATATACGCGGAGCGGTAATTGCCCTGCGTTCGGAGGAAGCGGGCAAAATTCTGGTTGAGTTAAACTAGCAGGTATTCATTAACAGCGCCGGCTGTTTTGCTTCGCCGTATTGCTTGCCCATGAAATGATACTAATCAATTTTCTTCCTTTGCTTTAAGACGGAGGTGTACATATGGGACTGACAAACCAATCTACAGGATCAAGCTTACTTGGAAACAACATAGTTATTGATCGAACTTCTTGCCATGGATCTATAATAGCTTTGTCAGGAAATCCGAATGTCGGGAAAAGTACGGTTTTTAACAGCCTTACAGGGCTTAATCAGCACACGGGCAACTGGCCTGGAAAAACCGTTACCGCCTGCTGTGGGAAATACAGGTACAAAAACAATAACTTCATTCTGGTCGACATCCCGGGCACATATTCTCTTATGGCAAATTCGGCGGAAGAAGAGATCGCAAGGGATTTTGTCTGCTTCGAAAACCCTGATGCCACCGTTGTCGTTACCGACGCGACATGCCTTGAACGAAACCTTAATCTAGTTCTTCAGACAATTGAAATAACCAAAAAAGTCGTTGTTTGCGTAAACCTTATCGATGAAGCTGAACGAAAAAAAATACGCATTGATTGCAAAAAGCTGTTCGATCGACTCGGTGTGCCTGTTGTCGCCACAAACGCGCGAAGCAGAAGGGGATTGGATGAACTTACCGATGCGGTCTATAATATTGCGTTGGGACTTGTCCGGACGAACCCACTTGAAATAAGGTACGATGAAACTATTGAGCAGGCTATTGAGCTTGTCCGCCCGATAATATGGGAAATAACGGGCGGGAAAATAAACGACCGGTGGGTTTCGCTGAAGCTTCTCGACGAGGACGCCTCGATGCTTGAATCACTTAACAAGTTTCTGGGCTTTAATATCATGGATTATCCAATGCTTAGGCAAAACCTGAATAAAGCCCGCCAGCATCTTGAACAAAACGGCATTCACCCCGATCAACTGCGCGACAGAATAGTATCACGCATTATAAATATTTCCGAAGAAATTTGCCGAGATGCCGTTTCTTTTGGAAATAAACAATATGACCTAACGGACAGGAAAATTGACAGCATACTGACATCGAAAATTTTCGGCATTCCTGTTATGCTTGCGCTGCTGGCAGTGATATTCTGGCTTACAATCGCCGGCGCAAATTACCCGTCCGAGCTTCTTGCAAATTTATTATTTGGGTTTGAAGATTTGCTTACTGATATTTTCGTGGCATTAAACGTCCCGGGATGGATTCACGGAGTATTAATTACAGGCACATACCGGACCTTGGCCTGGGTTGTTTCGGTTATGCTGCCGCCAATGGCAATTTTCTTTCCGTTATTCACGCTTTTAGAAGATTTGGGTTATCTTCCGAGAGTAGCTTTTAACCTGGATAACTTTTTCAAAAAAGCATGTGCTCACGGCAAGCAGGCGCTGACTATGTGCATGGGGTTTGGTTGCAATGCTGCCGGTGTTATAGGATGCAGGATTATAGATTCTCCGAGGGAACGTTTGATTGCAGCGATAACAAATACATTTGTACCGTGCAACGGCCGTTTTCCCACGCTTATAGCTCTAAGCGCCATTTTTATCGGGGGCGGCATTGCGAAAGGCGCATTCAGGTCGCTCGTTTCAACCTTTTCACTCACAGTTATCGTTCTGTTGGGAATTATTATAACCCTTGTTGTATCAAAAATACTGTCCAAAACTATATTAAAAGGGCTGCCGTCAGCATTCACGCTTGAGCTTCCGCCTTACAGAAAACCGCAGGTCGTGCGCATAATTGTGCGTTCGATATTAGACAGGACAATTTTTGTATTAGGCCGTGCAATCGCCGTAGCGGCTCCCGCCGGGCTGATAATATGGGTTATGGCAAATGTCCATGTCGGTGGTTCAAGCATTCTTACACATACGGCCGGTTTTCTTGACCCGTTCGGAAAGCTATTGGGAATGGACGGTTATATAATATTAGCATTTGTTCTCGGATTGCCCGCAAACGAAATTGTGCTTCCGATAATAATAATGAGCTATATGGCTTCGGGTTCGCTTATTGAGTTCAGCGAAATAGAACATTTAAGACAGCTTCTTGTATCTAACGGCTGGACATGGCTAACAGGAATATGCGTAATGCTGTTTTCGCTGTTACATTTCCCGTGCGCTACGACATTATGGACAATACGAAAAGAAACACAGAGCATGAAATGGACATTAGTATCGTTCGCGGTACCTACAATTGTGGGCATAATCGTATGCTTTATTATAGCAAATACCGCACGCCTTTTCGGGCTGGTTTAATAACCCGCCCGTAACGCAGTTATCTTTAATTCGAATTATTATATATCTCCGAGGTTAACCGAGTTTATATAGTCCGTAAGTTTTCTTTTTGCGTCGCGGTACTCATTGTAGCGTGTCTCAACATTATCGATTGTGCTTTTACCTGCTTTATATTGAAGTATTTCGCGCTCAAGATCTTTTCTTTTCAGAATGTAGTACCTTATAAGCGCTTTATAGTCCTCGTATGTACCGGGATATATCGCTAAAAACCCGTAATCGTAAGCTTCGGGCATAAAACCGGCACCGGTAATATCCTCTTTAGATATTAAATCTTCTTTCATTTTATACAGGTTAACAAATTTAGCGATCAAATCCTGATAGTACGTATTTGTGTCAAGAGGTTCTTCCCAGCGGTATTTAATCACTTCACCTCCATTAAGAATATAGACGGTATCATTTTGATGGTACACAAACGACTTATCCGCCAGCTGAACGACGTGTTCGTACGCCTCATGCTCGCTTGAACCCTCAATTGTTTCTTTTTCCAACTCCTTATATATTTTGTTAATAGTTTCGTCATACGCCGCAGTTTCCGGGGTATTTGCCTCGCTTTCCTTATTAAAGTACTCTCTTGTTATAAAAAATGTTGAAACATTTGTTACTGCCAACAGCAATGCAGCTATTATCACAAGCTTACATGTTTTCACAGGCAACCCCTTCTTATACAGTTAAATTAATTACTTAATCAACGGTTTTTGCCGCTGTCCGTCACAATTAACGTAATATTGATTACCCGACTCCTCGAGCAAAGCAAATAAACCATTCCGTACAGAAAACCGGTGTTTTATTTTGATCTTGTGAACGAGAGTAAAACCCATTCAGTAACAAATTTTCTGAAAACAAGGAACAAAACTACCGGCAGCAGGGTTACAAGAAAATCAACACCAATAACCGCTCCTGGATTAACAGCTCCTCCCAAACCCTGTGATATTGCTCTTGGCATCAGCACCGGGGGCATTAATTCCTGTCTTGCTATAAAAATCAAAGGCACCTGCTCCGAGTTCCACATTACGGTGAAATGGATCAGTGCCAGGACAAATGCTGTTTTCCAGACAGATATACCTCCGCCTGTTTCCGGGTCGTTTTCCCTCCTAAAAGCGATAATAACCGCGAGAACCAGGCTGTTCGCTACAGGAACCAGGTAATACATGACCAGGCTGAATACGGTATTAAATAAACCAAGGCTTCTATAGAATAAATACTGATGCATTCCCATTCCCCCTGCCAGGATGAAAAACACAAGTATGATACGCGTGATGCTGCCAAAATCCCCGGGATAAACAGCACTTTTTGCAAGAGCAACAGAAATGGGAACACCAATCAAAGCAATTAAACCGTACAACAGAACATACCGGATATATGAAAAAACAAACACCGGGTTTACCGCAGATATGCCTTTAATTAACGAACCGATGCCGTCTATCAGGAGGGGTTTAAACACGAACCATGTCAAAAACAATGAATAAAGGACCGGAATGATATATCCTGCCGGGTTTGTACGAAAGCCGCTTATTGTTCCAGGATCGTACGTTTGATCGATACCCTTTTCTGAGCGCTGCAATAACGGTTTTCTGCGTGCAATCACCTTCAATATATTATGTACAGCGAACCCAATAACAACGTGTACTATAGCCTGAACGAGCCAGGCAGCCTGGGCCGTGCCGGCCTGCATCTGCATAAAACCCGTTCTGTATATGAAATTATCCAGCGTATCGGCGGTTTCATAAACAAGCGGATTTGTCAGGTTTGCTGAGATATCCATATCCGTGCTTAATATGGAGGCGAATTGGATAAGAACAAAGGCAACCGGTGCCATTATCATTTCAAAACCGGATTTTTCTTCCCGCTCTCTTGCCGTTCCCCATGTTTTAAGAATAAACACAGTCGGAATACCCGCATTTTTAACTGCCAACAAAAAGGCGAAAATGAAAGGAAATAACTGAGGAGACATTAAAGCGTCCGTTCCCTGAAACCAAGAAATACAGATATGCGCCAGAACGCTCCCCGGTATAAACAATGGTATCAAAATAATTGTCAGGAGTATGCTTCTTACCTTTTTATGTACTGCCATCAGGAATATGGACAATAGACAGCCCAAAACGAATACGATTGCAAGATAAAGCATATTAAGCCTTACGGTATTAAACAATACTATTCGGAAATTTATGTTTTCAAACAATCGGGATATATTTTCTAAACCAGTAAACGGGCTTCCGGCAATGCCTCTCATAATGTTGTAGTCCTTAAACGAAATAACTATTCCGTTAATCAGCGGAATGCCCTGCAGTATGATAAGAACAAGAATAATAAACACTCCCGCTGCTATTACAGCGCCGTTTTTTTCCGATTTATCCATAAAACCTTCCTCCATAGGACATACCGAAGGAAACCCGGAATGAAGTGTGCGGTTCTCCCTGCAGCTTTGCTTTTAAACTAATAATACCATAATCTATTATGATTAAGAACTGGATATTTTACAATTTTTATTCCAACCTTTTAATTCTTTTTCCGTTACAATATATAGAAGCAGATAATACTCGGAAGGCGGTGAAAGATTGGATGATATAGCTCTGATCCGGCAGTGTAAAAAAGGTATCCGAACAGCTTTTTAAACAATAATAAAAAAGTATTATCTGCCGATTACGCGATTTTTTTACAAACACGTCCAGGACACGCATGTGTGCGAAGACTTAACCCATGATGTTTTTGTAAAATTTATGGAAAATGTTTATAAATACAGCCCTATAAAGGGGATTAAGTTTTCAAGCTGGCTGTTCCGGATAGCTTACAATACATACATTGATTATCTCAGAAAGCTGCCGCAGCAGAACGAAGTGGCAATAGACGACAAAACGGAGTTGTGCGACAGCCATAATACGGCGGACGAGGCCCTAACCCGTGATAATAAAAAATTTTACTTGTCTCGGTCAAAAAGTGGATAGGAAAAGTTATCTTATAATAAATTAATATGCCTACTTTATTGGAGCTGTTGAATTTCGAATAATTAATTCGGGTTTTAAAGAAATATGCTGGATATCATTAAACGTTTTATCAATAATTTTATTATGTAATATATTAACACCTAATTTTACCATTCTCTCAATGGGGGGAGATATTGTTGTCAAAGGGCATGGGAGATATTCGGACTCTCTAATATTATCATATCCGATGATGGATATATAATCTGGAACAGATAGACCTCTTTCATAAAGAGCTTTCATTGCGCCAATTGCAATATAATCATACGAAGCCAAAACAGCAGTCGGTATTTTTTTTCGTTAAGTAATTCTTGCATCAGTTGATAACCGCCAGCTTCAAATCCTACTTTACCTATTTTTATATGTTCCTTATTAAGATTCAATCCATTTTTAGAAATGGATTCTTTTATTTTTTCAATTCTAAACCTGCTTGCCAATTCATCTGCAATATATCCAATATTTCTATGTCCTAATTCCTTTAAATACTCCATAGCTGCATTTATACCATAAATATCATCAACAAAAATGTAATCATAATCTTCATAGGATATAAAAGAATGAATTAAGACAATAGGAATATTGTTTCTTTTCCTGATCTTATCAAGAGTCTTATTAATTTCACTATACATCGAGCCAGCAAGAATAATACCATCAACCCGGCGGTTACTAAAAACTTTTAGATAATGTATTTCTTTTTGATAATCATGATGCGCCATTCCAACAATTAATGAGTAATCCTTCTCGTTAAGCTCTTTTTCAATACAGTCTAACATTGTTGCATAATAATTACTGCTGATTTCGGGTACTATTACACCAATAGATTTTGTCCCTTTGCCCGCTAGTGCTTTTGCCGTAAAATCGGGTACATAAAAGAAATATTAACTGGAAATCAAACTCTCATAAAAATCTTGCAAACGCTTGCGATAAATGTTCACAATAAGGAGAATGTAATCGATATCAAAATTAATGGATTTTACAAAATCCTTTAAGAATTTCATTGGAACTGTAAAGGTACCCCTAAATTCTAGTTTCTAAATTTATCAAACAAGCCGGAAACAACACTCTTTAGTAAGGAAAATAACAAATATAACTGCGGCTCCTTCTTCAAAGCGTTCCGATGCTTTAAGCCAGGCTTTAGCGGACAACAGCAGCACGCTGGAGAACACGAATACCGCGGCCCCAAGCCATACGGACAGAACCGGGAAAACCGAAGTTATGAAAAGATACTTTTGAAAAATGCACCAGATTATCATTCCGAGCAGGAGAACTGCCGTACCAACTCGAATCAGCCTGGAGCCGATCCGTTTTTGAGAACTCAAGCCGCTAAGCCTTCTCAATACCATCAGCAGGCTTGCAGAGATCAGCGCTCCGATCACGAAACATAGTACACGATGACACCAGGTAATCCTCCCCATGCCGACGGTCGGGAATGCCCGCCGCAATAAAACGGGCAATGTCCTCGGCCGTCGCAAATAAACCACCCAAAGCCTTTGAAGGATATAGATAAACCGGCACCGGCTTTCCGCTGAGGTTATAGCCCGTAGGCGGGTAAGGAACTTTTCCGGTGTTATTCGGCATTTTCAAATTTGAGACCAATCATTGGATTTTCCTGGCTCATATTTTTACCAGGGCTTGCTCCCTTTCTTTTTTCCCACCAGGAGAAATAAAACCGGTCCGATCACATTGATAAACAGGCAGATAAAAAACCATGCCCACTTGTTCAGATTTTGTACGCCCTCTTTAAAAATTTTTATTCCGCAGTACACCGCCAGACTAAGCTGAAGGAGAATAAGCGGGGAGAGAAGCAGGATCATATTCTTTGTAATTACAAACCCATTCATAATATAAGACCTCCTGTTTCGGTTTTGTTCTTTTCACAATACATAAAATCTGACTATAAAAAACGGTTACGATTGCCGGGTTATTTTATCTTGCGGTTTTTTATTTTTGGAAACCGCTCCGAGCACCACACCCGTACCAGCCCCTATACATAGCCATAAGACCACATTTTGCAACAATGCTCCCAGTACAATACCGACAGCGGCACACAAAGCGATAGCTGTGCCCATATTCCAATATTCTGACATCTTCCGCTTTTTCATTCAATTCAACCTCCTTAGTTTGATTTATTAAAAAACCGGTTTTTACTACCTATTCTTTTGTGGAAGTAATTTTAAGTTTTTCATTTCCACTATAAAGGTGGAGATAGTCATATGATAAGTGACCGGAGTCATATATTGGGTAATAAAAACGGGAGCCGCAGCTCCCGTTCCAAAAAGTCTATACCTCTAAAACCCTAAATCCTTGAAATATAATATGGCATTTGCCCGATCGGTAATCTCTGCCTTACTGTAGATCTGGCTGATGTAATTTTTGACCGTGCCGACGGTAAGAAACAATGTCTGAGCGATTTCCTGGTTGCTTTTTCCCTGTATCAGCAGACGGATGATATCCTGTTCCCGCTGTGTAAAGACGGCAGGAGGCGTTTCCGGCCGTACCCTTTTGTCGATATGTCTTGTGATTTTTGCGGCTATATTCCCCGGTAAAATTACACTTCCCCGTACAGTGTCACGGATGGCTTCTACCAGCTTCGCCCCGTTGATATCCTTGAGCAGATACCCCGAAGCACCGTGGGCGATGGCACCAAGAATGGAGTCATCGTCATCGAATGTCGTTAATACTAAAACCGCCGTGTCGGGGAAATCCTGCTTAATAAGGCGCGTTGCCTCCACTCCCCCCATTTGCGGCATCCGGATATCCATAAGAACTACCTGGGGATGATGTATACCCGTTTGTTCATAAGCTTCCAAACCGTTTCTTGCTTCTGCGACCACCTGGATGTCAGGATTTGTTTCAAGAAGCGCGCGCAGTCCGTCCCGGATAATGGTTTGATCGTCCGCCAAAAGGACGGTGATTTGACTCATTGCGCATCCTCCTTTCTTTGCACAATGGGGATAATAAGGCTGATGGTGAACCCTTCTCCCGGGGTGCTTTCTGTTTCCAATGTCCCACCCACGTTTTGCATACGTTCCCGCATGATGGACAGGCCAGATCCAAATTTTATATCATCCGTTCCGCTTCCGTTATCGGTAAAGATAAGCCGTAACTGTCCATTATGTTCGCCAACCAGGATGTCTGCTCCGGTCGCATGTCCATGCCTGATGGCATTGGTTACACATTCCTTTACCGCTGAGAGAAGAATGCCCGCTTGAAGCGGAGGAAGGTCAATTTCTGATTCAGAAACGACATGTATATCAAAACCGGTGTCAACACGGATTTCCTGCAAAAGCTTATCCAGGGCATCGGCAAAGCCGGCTTCACTTCCCGCCCTGACTACTTTTACAGAAGCGCGAAGCTCCGCAAGTCCGCGCCGTACCTGCTCTTTTCCCTGGTGCAGTTTTTGTGCCGCCAGCGGCTCTGATACAAGTCCCTCCGCCGCTTCCAAGGTCAGGACGGCTGCGGTCAGCGTATGGCCAACCGTATCGTGCATTTCGGCAGCCAGACGATTTCGCTCCTCAACCACGGCCAGCCCCTTTAGCTGTTCGGATTGCACCTTAAGTTTATTAAGGGCTGCTTCGAGGCGTACGCTTGTCACCATTTGTTTTTTCAACGTGTAAAAAGCGACAAGGGCAAGCAGAACCACCAACGTGTTTACAAAAAAGTATTGAACGATCCGATCTATTTCCAGGACATCGGACAGGAGGAGCATCTTTGCGGTGCTGCCGGTAAGATATGCACCAAGCGCGCTGATCCCATATGCCTTCGCCTGCGGCATCGGAGCGTGGTTGATTGCACTTATTCCCGCAATCAGAGCAAGATACAGGTTGTCACCGGAAATGTCCAGATACAGGAGTGGAACACACAGCATAAGCTGCAGTACCGGGAAAAGAGCTCTGAATGCAAACCGGTTTTTCACGGGGAGCAAATTGTATAGGATCATCATAAGAAACGACAGGGTGAGCAGTATAACCAAAGGGGTGTACATGGGAGACCCGGTGTTTTCCGTCAACATATGTATCCCCATCACTTCATACGCCATTACCAGCAGCAGAAAAATCCCCCGGCGGATATTTGGAGCGATATTATCGATCTCGTTCGGCACGATATCAGCAGAAGGCCTCCATGTGCTTTTAAACAGGTAAACGGCCGTTGCGGGCAAACCGAAAACAGCGATCATCACGGTGTATATACGACGCTTAGCCGGTGTGAGACTCAAATCCATCAGGCACTTTTTAATATAAAAGACTTGCATGGAAAGCTGAAACAGTATCCCGGGAATTATAAACGGTAAAACCTCTTTAAGCTCCATACAGATTCCCCTTTTTATTCGGAACAAAAAATTCCCGAAGATTTTTCGCCGTTAATTTCGCTATGAAGGTTGCGGTAAAATAGGGATAATTAGACCCACACCCAACGACAAGGTTGTTTTTAGTACGCCTAAAACCCGCTAAAATAGCGGGTTTTCAGCAATTTGTGGCGGAGAAGGAGGGATTCGAACCCTCGCGCCGCATTAACGACCTACACCCTTAGCAGGGGCGCCTCTTCGACCTACTTGAGTACTTCTCCACATCGAACTTGATAAATAAAATATGGCGGAGAGACTGGGATTCGAACCCAGGGTGGGCGTAAACCCACGCCGGTTTTCAAGACCGGTGCCTTAAACCAGCTCGACCATCTCTCCATCGATTCGCTATGTAAGTATAACACGGCTGCAAAAGAATTGTCAATAATATTATCTCCGGTAAAATGCGGGTTTCGGGCTATCTATTGCTGTTCATACACCACAATAATTATGATGAGATATGTTGTATAATGAGATCTTATTTCCATTATTGTTAATCAGTTAAAAAAATAAACTTTTGTACAGCAACAGGCCCTTCAAACGCGAAACAGAGAGCATGAAACCATGCTCTCTGCCAAAGTACGCCCGGAGTTTTTCCCGGTTTAAACTGCATTGCTGTAAAATAATTTTACGGCATTATGATAATGATTGAACATCATTATTCATCTGTAACAGCATATACAGCTTTACAGAGCCAAGGTTACGGTTATTTAACGAATAAATAACCGGAATCCGATTTTACAGCATATGCCGCGATGGGTTACCCGGAATTACGGTTAGCAATCTCAATCGCTTTTTTCACCATATTTCCGCAGTTCCTTGAGGAAACTGATCCCCAGCCATCGCTTTTTACAATATCATACACACCGAGTTCTTTCGCAATCTCTTCCTTGAGGTGTTCTGACATGATGCCGTTTTTTCTGCTCATGGTATCCCTCCTCAAAAACCCCATAAATTATGAGGCAAAACACTTGCTTAAAAACTCCGGGGCGTACGTTATTATTTTGACCGCGCTCAGTAAATATATGAGTGTTACTATTTGGATGCTATAGTATTCAGTGGTTTTGAAGGTTTGCTGATTTCAGCCAGTGCTTCCGAAGCCTCCATGCTCGTCACGCCGGTTGTTGCAAGATCGCCGAGAGAAACCATGCCGACGAGTTTTTGATTTTCAACTACAGGAATTCTTCTGATTTGCCTGGATGACATCATTTGCGTAATTTTATTAACATCCTCGTCCGGCGTTACTGTTGTAACCTGGGATGTCATAACATTCTTTACGGGCGTTGAATAAGGATCCTGTCCCAATGCTATATTTCTTATGACAATGTCCCTGTCGGTAACAATACCAACAAGGCCGTTCGCATCAACAACAGGTATCGAACCCACGTTATGGCGCTGCATTAACTGCGCCGCATCTTTTACAGTCGCTTCAGGACTTATCGATGTTACCGATTTTGTCATTATATCACGTACTTTCATATTTTCATCTCCTTTCGTTCATGATATAGTTTATCCTTTGATTCGCCTACAAATACGCATAAATTGTTTTTCCTGCACAATGAATGTTTTTTTATCGTATGAATATGCTATTAACGTGAAAAGCCGCAACATATTACGGTAAAAAAAGCACCGAATAACAAAACAACAGGGTTTATTATGAAAAAAAATTATCCGAAACAAATGTGTCTAATTCTGGTTTGTCTGGTTGTTTTTATAGCAATAGAAATACCTACAGGGTTTTTCAAAGCAAAGTTTTCATTGATGTTTTCCCCCGATGACAGCGTTATCGTTTCTTATCGCATGTTCCCGGAACAGTTTAAAACCTTTTGTGCAGACGGAGTATCGTCAATGCTGCTGAACATATCGCTGTACGATTCACAAAACACACCCGTTTCGTATTCATTAATAAAAATTGAAACTAATAATTTTAGCGCTGAAATTAAACCAAGATACCCAATAACCGACAAAAACGGCCGCGCGGTTATCCGTCTTTCCCCAAAACCGCCGCAAATAGATATCTTTGACGAAACAAACCCGAAAGACATTTCCGTATCGATAACTATTACTGCAAAGAAAAGCGTTCCCGCCGTATGGAACGGATATTTGTCTATACCGCCCGTTCTTTTGATACACGGTTTCCAGGATACATCGGAATCCTTCGTTCCGATGAAAAACTACCTCGAAAATAAAGGGGCTCGCGTTTTTTTAATGGATTACGAAGCGAGCGGGGATTTTGAGACTATGGCGAATATTCTCGAACATACATTGAATACAGTTAAAAGTGAATTAAAACAAAAGGGCGTTCTAGCAAACAAAACGAATATTGTCGCTCACAGCCTGGGGGGCCTTATAGCAAGATATTACACCTGCCGACGTTCGTACATTAAAAAACAGGATGTGAATAAAATGATATTCATCAACGTTCCGCACCATGGAACACCGTGGGCGGAAGCGGGCGCAGAGTTGCTTGATTCACCGTTTTTAAAAGAATTGTACCCAACCAGCGCTCTTTATACTTCCGTATTCCCCGATTCGATTAATATGGGTTTGAACCACACAATACAAGTTGCAAATATTGCGCTTGATAACGATGAGGTAGTTCCGCTGCCAAGCTCGTCTCTTGATTTATGGGGTATAAATACCAAAACGTATCACATAGGTGAAGATCCGCTGGATATCAGATCTTTGGCAAAAGAACCGTTCAGCGGCGAAACCCGGCACCGTCAAATATTATTTTTCATTCCGGTTTTTGAAGAGGTCTGGCGTTACCTGGTAAACGATCTCCCTTATCCGTCAAAAAAGTAATTTATTCGAGCTGTGGATTATCTTAAAAAGCCCCTAATTCGCTGATATTAAGCGCAAAAATAACACAAAATTCAAAAGATATCCACAAGTCTGTGGATATCTTTTGAAATGTATAAATGTCTTAAAATCCTTTAATATCAATGGTTCGGGGGATCCGCTGCATTTTTAGGGCTTTTATAGTTCACACATTGTGGATTGTTTTACGTTTTGTACACAAGATGTCAATACAACTTAACTTCATGTCATGTATTGACAAAATTCATCATAAAATGTATAAATATGTCGCTACTCAAACTTCATACTAATGTCCATTGCCTTTACCGAATGCGTCAGCGCTCCAATGGAAATTATATCTACACCTGTTGCGGCAATTTCCTGGATATTATCAAGTGTTACATTTCCTGAAGCTTCCGTAACGGCTCTATGGTTTATCATTTCAACAGCCTGTTTCATAATATTGAGAGGCATGTTATCAAGCATAATAATATCGGCTCCGCTCTCGAGAGCTTCTCTTACCTGCTCAAGGGTTTCTGTTTCAACCTCTATTTTGGCGGTATGAGGAACATGTTCTCTTGCGGCTTTCACCGCTTTCTTTATTCCGCCTGCAGCCTTAATGTGGTTATCTTTAATTAACACGCAGTCGGAAAGCGAAAATCTGTGGTTCGTTCCCCCGCCTATCCTTACCGCATATTTCTCAAGCGCTCTAAGCCCCGGTGTGGTTTTACGCGTATCCGCAACTTTTGTATCGTACCCGATTATCTTTTCAACATACAATCGGGTAATTGTCGCAATTCCGCTAAGCCTTTGCAGTAAATTCAGCGCGGTCCTTTCAGCCTTTAGCAGCGCTTTGCTTTTGCCTTCAATTTCAAGTATCCGAGTCCCTGCTTCAACAAAATCTCCATCTTTGACAAGAGTGTTTATTTTTATATCAGGGTCAAGCATTTTAAATGCTTCGATACAGACCTCAATACCCGCTATTACTCCTTCCTGCTTTGTAATCATATAAGCCCTTGAGTGCGCATTTTCAGGAACAATATAGTCGGTGGTGATATCCCCGGCGGGCATGTCTTCTTTGAATGCTTTTTCCAATACATCCCGTATTATCCACTTTTCCATTAAACCCTTCCTCCTTTAAAACCGGGGCTTTTTGAAATTAAAAGCTATCGGTTCCAAGCTAAATAATAGTGTTTATTTTCCAGTTAACATCATCTGTATAGGGATAATCCGTCCTGAAATGAGCTCCCCGGCTTTCTGTACGGATAAGCGCCGACTTTATCACGAGTTCGGACAAAATTAACATATTCGCAAGTTCCCACTGTTCAATTGAAACAAGCCGTCTTCCTTCAATTTGTTTTTTCATTTCAAGAACCTGTTCCAATGCGCGGCTGAGTTTTTCTTTGTTTCGTATTATGCCCACATTATGTGTCATAATTTCTTTCAGGCGTTTTTTTATATCTTCCGTATTAAGCCCGGGCCTTGTTTCAACAACCGCCGGCTCCGAGCGCACAGACTTTATAGCAGGCCGCGTTCTGTTCAGAATAATCCGGCTTGCTTCAAGCCCTATTCTTCTTCCGAATACAAGGCCTTCAAGAAGCGAATTACTGGCAAGACGGTTAGCGCCGTGTATAGCATTGCAGGCAGCCTCACCACATGCGTAAAAGCCTTCTATCCGCGTTCTGCCGTATTCGTCGGTTTTAATTCCGCCCATGCAATAATGCTCCGCGGGCGCGACGGGTATCCTGTCTTTCGTTATGTCTATCCCGTATTTCATGCATGTTGAATATATCGTTGGAAACCGCTTTTTGACAAACTGGGCGTCTTTATGCGAAATATCAAGAAATACGTGAGTTTCTCCGGTTTTCTGTATATGTTCAAAGATCGCGCGTGAAACAACGTCTCGTGGGGCAAGTTCGGCCATCGGGTGATAATCCTGCATAAACCGCTTCCCTGAGCTGTCCAGTAAATACGCGCCTTCGCCCCTTACCGCTTCGGATATCAGAAACGATTTGTTTTCAGGATGATACAGCACGGTAGGGTGAAATTGGACAAATTCAAGATCCATGAGCTCGCACCCCGCCCGGTGCGCGATTGCGGCGCCGTCGCCGGTTGCAACCGGAGGATTTGTCGTATATTTATATAACTGCCCGAAACCACCCGACGCGCATATAACAATGTCTGAAGCAAATAATTTGTACTCGCCGGAGTCTTCGTCAAAAACAAGCAGGCCGCAGCATTTTTTGTCATCGGTAATTATATCGATCGCGAACGTTCTTTCAAAAATAGTAACATTTTCGCGTTTCAATACGGCATGTATCAAAGTGTCGCATACTTCCTTGCCAGTAGCGTCGCCGACATGAATAATGCGGTTTTTGCTGTGTGCGGCCTCCCGCGAAAGCGCCAGCCGATGGTCTTCTCCTACATCGAACTTAACCCCGTAACCTTGCAGAATTTCAATATTTTCTGCCGCTTCATTAACAAGAACCCACACCGCATCTTCATTGCATAAGCCGGCTCCGGCAAACACGGTATCTTTAAAATGCAATTCGGGCGAGTCTTCTTTATCAAGAGAAACCGCAATCCCGCCCTGCGCAAGTACGGAATTGCTGATATCAATGGTTTCTTTTGTAATAATTGCGACTTTTATCCTGCTGTCTATTTGAAGGGCGGTATACACACCGGCTATTCCGCTTCCGATTATCACAACATCATAATACTCATGAGCAATTTCATCTGTATTAAACGGAATTAAATACCTATCCACATTGATGTCCTTCCTTCGTATCTTTTGGACATTACTCAAAAAGACGCCCTATTTTTATTAATAATTGTAATACGGAATATTTTTTTTGTAAAGAACGGCTAACGCCCTCCGCAAGCCATTTATTTACTGTTTGGACATTGCTTTTTGAACTATTACGCAGTATCGGAACCGGAGCTTCAATTGCAGTTGATACCAATTGAACAGCGGCTATAAGCCCTTATCAACACTGAGTATCAGCATTTTGACAGTGCACTTTTAACGCTTACACCGGGAAGGTTTCCGATTTTTCCTGTTAATGCTCCTATTTCATCCGTTGTCCCTTCAACGATTAATGAAATTACTCTGACTTGTCTTTGACGATACGGAATTCCCATTCTTCCAATAATAAGTTCGGCATAATCATGCAGAATGGAGTTAAGCCTGCCGGTAATATCCGGATTTTCGACTACTATTCCGACAACTCCAATTCTTTTCTCCATTTTATCACCTTTTCCATAACGATATTTTATTCAAAACATTCGCTATAAGCATCCACGCAAAATGACAATCATCTTCAGCCATTTTTAATTTTGACATTATTGAATACCCGCATGTTTATTATACCGCGTATAAGACATAGAAAAAAGAATAATATCCAAACGGTTTAAGGCTTGTCACTTTGTTGTGTTAATTTACATAAAATATACAAAGACTATAAAGGAGTTGATTAACCATGAGTCCATACATATACAATCCACGAAGATATCCCTATCGATACGGCCCCATATACAGACCCCCTTTCAGGCGCCCATACCGGTTCAGGTATCGTCCGGGATTTCGCTTTGGACCCCTCTTTTGGCTGATTCGCGGACTAATCTAGAATAAAATCCGGGGAGCTTCCGCTCCCCGTTCTTTTGTTTATTCCTGTGTGTTTTCCCGGTCTTTGATTTTCTCCAACTCTTCCCGCACTATTTGTCTGATTGTGTCTTCGGAAACCGGTCCGGTTTTCTGGGCCGCATGTTTTTCCATTTCTTCCTTAATAAACTTCCTAATGGCTTCCTTCTGGCTTTCTCCTTTTTCGATTAATTCGTTAACAAGCTTTTTAGCGTCCTCGGCAGCAACCTCGCCCTTTTTAACCAGTTCATTCACAAGGTTTTCCAATTTCTCTGCGGAATAAGTTATCAGACCCAAACCAAAGTAAAGCGTTTTTTCAAGATACTTCATCATATATATCATCCCCTCCGTCCGTATTAATCAATAAATAATACGTTTATTTTTTCCTTTTGTATGACAGCCCGGCTAAAATAGATATTAATAATGCTGAAGATAATCATACTATAATCATATGCTCTTTTCGTTTAGTAATACTTTGCAAATATTGCCTGTTCATTTTATAATATAACTGACAGAGCGCAAAAATAACGGCTGCAGGCCGTTATCCTTTGAGGAGTTGATTTGAATGAAAGTAATAAAAAGGGACGGGCGCTTACAGGACTTCGATATCAATAAGGTACTGCTGACTGTTGAATATGCCTCTGATTCCGCAGGAGCGCCGATGGCAAGCTCCGACATAAAAAAAGTCGGACAGGTTGTTGAGGAAAAAATAAACTCCTATAATACCGACCCTATACATTCTTCAGTTATTCAGCAGCTTGTCATTGAATCGCTTAAGGAACTCGGGTTTTCGACAGTCGCTAAGCATTACAGTGAATACAGGTAAAACAGGGCTTTTTATTCGGTCCTTATTACCTTAAAATAAACACCGTCAATATTTTTATCGAAGCATTCGATAATCTGCGACTGCTGATCGTAATTCCTGTTAAGCATCTTGCGGAGAAGGTTCATATATTCTGTTATTTTTTGAACTCCTATAATACTTGTCCTGACGTTGTCGCCGATTAATTTGTTCAGTTCATCGATCTTTCCGATATTTTTCAGGTTAACATGCTGCTTGAAAAAGGCTTTCAGAAATTCGTTCTGATTTTCCTTTCTAAATTCATCGGAATAATTCCTGAATACCCCGTTATTGTCATAACCCTGACGAAATCTTACAAACCATTCGGACTGCTCGCCATTCAGCTTCTGCAGTCCCGGTTGTAAATCAATATAAAGATCCTGGGTCGGATCATCATATTTCATCCGGACAGGAACGTTAATTTCCACTCCCCCGAAGAGATCGACAATATCCCTGAAACCTTTGGTATTCACATACGCATAGTCATCAACGCGGATCATGAAGACTTCCTCGATAATATCGGCAAGAAAATCAATATCGCTGATGCCAAATTTTCCCATGTCATTCTCGTATTCTATTCTTGAACCCACCGTATGGGCGGCGTTAATCTTTTGAAAACCCTTCGCCCCATATAATTTTGGAGACTTTTCCCTGAGCTGGTTCAATACATCATCGCTGTAATCAACGTAGATATCCCTCGGAAAGTTTATCAGCCTTATTGTTTTATTCCCGTCCGAGACCGAGGCTATTATAATCGTATCATAATTGCCGCTTGTGGCATCTTCGCCGACAAGAAGGATGTTCTTATCGCTGTCATCTACAAGTTTGGTATAGTACCTTTGTCCTTTTGTAATTTCATATTCGGCCTGGACGCCGTTGTCCCGGTTTTCGGTTGGTTCCGGTTTTTCTCCACTGCTGTCGCTTTCGCTCTTATCAATACTGAATATATTTTTAAAGGACGGAACTTTCTCATTCTTCCATATAAACGAAGATACAAGGATGCCTGAAAGCACTCCCGCTATAACAGCTATTATTGAATATAATAAAACCGATCTGCCTTTTGTTTTTTCCGTCTGCATGCTGTTTGCTTTATTTTTAAGCTTTAATTCCCGTCGTTTCATAATAATAAATATAGTCCTTTTTTATTGTTTTGTGTAGATCAAATATTATCCATCAAACACTTTTTATTATTGCTTTTATCGATAATAGCAACATAAAGCTATAATAATTGTACCACCTTGCGGTAAAGCTTCAATACCTGAAATCAATATTTAAGAAAAAACGGCCGGCTCATTTTTCACTGTACAAAAACTATTGTTTGATATAAGATTATTCTTATGGAAAAATGACCATACCTGTTCATGGCGATAAAAATTTTACCATGCAGACTTAAGGCGGCTTACTTGGTCAGCATCGCGTACGGGAGATACAATATTATGAAAAAGCTGTTTTTTGGAGATTCTGTATTTTATAAAAATTTATTCCGCATTGCTGCGCCCATTGCGCTTCAGAATTTAATAATGTCTTCGCTGAATTTTGTCGACACCGTAATGGTAGGTCAATTGGGTGAAACAAATATAGCGGCTGTTGCTCTTGCAAACCAGCTTTTCTTTTTGATTGCGCTGTTTCTGTTTGGTGTGGGAAGCGGTGCATCGGTATTTGTTGCGCAGTTCTGGGGAAAGAAAGATGTAACAAATATTCGCAAGGTATTGGGACTAAGCATGTCATGTTCTGTCGTTATTACTTTCTTTGCCACATTAGTCATTATGATATTTCCGGAGTTTGTCCTGTCCCTTTTTACAAAAGACACCGAGGTTATTCGCCTTGGCAGTTCATATTTAAAAATAGTCTGCCTTTGTTATATCCCGACTTCAATTACCTTTAGCTACGCATCGACACTGAGGAGCACAGGACAGACAAAGCTGCCGATGATAGCCAGCGCTGTCGCACTATCTGTCAATACGGTTTTGAATTACATATTGATATTCGGAAAGCTTGGAATGCCCGCAATGGGAGTGCAAGGAGCTGCGATCGCGACTGTCACCGCAAGGTTTGCCGAGGTCTTTTTAATAATTGGTGCGGTATATTCTTTAAAGCTCACCCCTGCAGCTTCATTTCGTGAATTATTCGCGTTCAGCCGCAGCTTTGCGGTGAAGTTTTTCAACATTGTTATCCCTGTAATAATGAATGAAGTCTTATGGTCTGTAGGAGTCACTATGTACACCGTCGTATATGGCAGAATGGGCACGGACATACTCGCTTCAATTAACATCGCATCGGCTGTTGAGGGGATTTCTTTTGTTCTGTTTAAAAGCATGGCGAATGCCTGTGCGGTAATGGTGGGTAACAAAATAGGAGAAGGAGATGAAAAAACCGCTTTTACATATTCCTTGCGGATAGCTGTTTTGGGGCCTTTTCTTGGCATTATCGTCGGACTGATTGTTGCGTTATCATCCGGCCTTTTGCTTTCTTTTTACAACGTCACGCCGCAAGTATATGAAAATGCCCGCACCGTATTAAAAATTTTTGGTTTGTTTATGCCGATTAAAATATTTAATATGACAAATATAGTTGGTATTTTGAGAAGCGGCGGCGACACAAAATACAGCCTTTTCCTGGACACTACCGGAGTATGGTTTATTGCCGTTCCTCTCGCTTTTGTTGGCGGACTCGTATATCATCTTCCTGTTTACATAGTTTATATACTTGTAAACCTGGAGGAAATTTATAAATTCAGCTTCGGTCTAAAACGTTTCATAACGAAAAAATGGATCAATAACGTAATAGTTCAAATGGAATGACAACTATCCATTTCATGCCGCAGCACTAATAAACCCCTTTTTTTCAGGATATAATAACGAATGACAAAAATGAAAGCCTGAAAGAGTGATTTAATGCGGATTGGAATTCCGAAGGGGTTATTATACTATAGATACCATGCCTTCTTTGAAACATTCTTTTCAAAACTCGGCTCGGAAATCATAGTATCTGAACAAACCAACAAAGATATTTTGGATATGGGAGTCCAGTTCTGTGTTGATGAGGCGTGTCTCCCCGTCAAGGTGTTTCACGGTCATGCGGCATCGATAAAGGATCGTTGCGACTACTTGATTATACCGCGTATTATGAGTGTCTGCATAAAAGAATATATATGCCCGAAATTCTGCGGTTTGCCGGAAATGATAATACACAGCATTCCGCGCGTACCAAAAGTTTCTGTCGAGCCGCTATACATGCGAAACGAAAAAGAGCTGTTCAGATGGTGTCTTTCGTCAGGATCGGTCGTAACCAAAGACAGCGCCGTAATAAAAAGAGCTTTTATCAGCGCTGTAACGGCGCAAAAAAAGGGCCGTGCCGGAATAAACGAACAAGGCCGGAAACTCACTGTCATGCTGGCCGGCCATCCATATATTATATATGACGATTATTTGAATATGGGAATTATTAATAAACTCCGCGCAAAAGGAATCGGAATTATTACCGAAGAATCTGTCGGCGACGGTGAAACCAGGGAAGAAGTAAAAAAACTTGTTAAAAAACCTTTCTGGACTTTTCAGCGCCGTGTATTCGGAGCAGCCTGCGTACTGCTAAGACAAAAACTGATCGACGGTATTATCTATCTGTCATCATTCGCATGCGGAATCGATTCCGTAATAATTGATCTCATAAGGCATTTTATAGGAAATTTCCCCATGCTTGTTATTAAGCTCGATGAACACACCGGCGAGGCAGGAGTCGATACACGCGTAGAAGCTTTTATCGACATGCTCGAAAGGAGGGTTTTCAATGAGAATTACAATCCCTCACCTCGGGAATGTGTATTTAGCGGTCAAAATCCTGTTTGACAGCCTCGGGCTTGATTACGTCATACCTCCCCTGAACAGCAGGGACGCATTATACCTTGGCTCGAAATATTCGCCTGAGGAAATATGCCTGCCATTCAAGTTAATGGTCGGAAACTATATCGCCGGTGTGGAAAACGGCGCCGATACGGTACTATTGGTTGGAAGCTGCGGGCCGTGCAGGTTCGGTGAATATCCCGAACTGCAGATCCGTATTATGAAACAACTCGGCTATAACGTCGATTTTATCGTAATGGATCCTGTTCAAAGCATCGGGCTAAACGAGCTGTTTAAGAGAATCCGCAAAGTCGGTTCCGCAAGCAAAAAAAGCGCCCTGTCGAAAATTGGCTCTGTTCTTCTGGCCTTTACCGCGATGAGGCTTATCGATGAAATTGAAGCGTCAGCGCACGCGATTGCCGGATACGAAACAAGTCCCGGCGAAGCAAAAAAACTTCTGTCGTCATGCAAAAAAGAAGTTTTTTCATGCAGTGATCCGGTTAAAGCCGTCAACATACTGAACCGGTACAGAGACCGATTTAAAACGATTCCCGCCGACTATTCGAAAAAACCGTTGAAAATAGCGGTAATGGGAGAAATATATACTGTAATCGAACCATTTTCGAATCTTTATATTGAAGATATCCTGATGGACATGAGGGTTTCGACGTCAAGAAGACTCACTCCTACCTGGTGGGTGAAGGATATGCTTCTTAAAACAATCAGGCTTAATTCGAGGGAATTATTAAAAGCTTCGAATGAGTTTCTGCCGCTTTATATCGGCGGGCATGCGCGGGAATGCATAGGTGAAGCTGTATTAGCCGCAAAACAGCAGATGGATGGGGCTATTCAGATATTTCCAATGGGCTGCATGCCGGAAATAGTATCAAAATCGATACTTCCTTCCATCACGCAAAAGAAAAAACTGCCCGTTCTGTCGCTTGTAGTTGACGAGATGACGGGCGAAGCGGGATACCGCACAAGAATAGAAGCCTTTCTCGATTTATTGGAAAGGAGACGCGAACATGTATTCATTGGGTGTTGATGTCGGCTCCGTCAGTACGAATATAGTGCTTGTGGATAACAGCGGCAATGTCGTCGAAAAGTTGTATATACGCACAAAGGGAAGGCCGATGGAGGCAGTCCGTTCAGGGCTTGCCTTACTAAAGGATAAATATGACGACAAGCAGATTCAATCGGCCGGCGCGACGGGAAGCGGCAGAATGATAGCGTCAATACAGATCGGTGCCGATATCGCCAAAAACGAAATAACCGCTCATGCCGTCGCCGCTGTTCAGTTGGATCCGGAAGTAAAAACAGTTATTGAAATAGGAGGCCAGGATTCCAAGATCATTATTATAAGAGACGGCATTGTGACAGACTTCGCGATGAACACCGTATGCGCCGCCGGAACGGGCTCGTTTCTCGACAGGCAGGCTGAACGTCTTGAAATTCCTATCGAGGAATTCGGAGACCATGCTTTAAACGCGACTGTGCCGGTCAGGATCGCCGGACGCTGTGCGGTATTCGCCGAGTCGGACATGATTCATAAGCAGCAGCTCGGTTACGCGACATGCGATATAATAAGCGGGCTTTGTGAAGCGCTTGTCAGAAATTATCTGAGCAATGTCGCGAAAGGAAAAGAGCTGCTTTCCAAGGTTTTGTTTCAGGGCGGCGTCGCAGCCAATAAGGGTATTCGCAAAGCTTTCGAAAACGAGCTTCAGCTTCCCGTTTACGTTCCGCCGCATTATGACGTAATGGGAGCCATTGGTGCGGCAATTCTGGCAAAGGAAAAGCTGGAACGCGAGAAAAAGAAAACAATGTTTAAAGGGTTTTCGGTTTCCGACGACGAGTTCAAATCCCGCAGCTTCATTTGCGGCGGATGCCCAAACCGGTGCGAGGTCGTCTGCGTGCTTGAAAACCAAAAAGCCATAGGCTATTTCGGCGACCGGTGCGGGAAATACAATAACCGTTCTTTTTCATCACCGGCCGTATATGTGTAGTGAATATCAGTTAAACAAAATAACTATCCTCTTGTTGTCTGTTTCAATGTTGTGGAAGGCATAAAGTGGTGAATAGTTAACTTTGGCAGTAGAATTTATAAGCATGTCATGATATAATCTGGATATGGACGAAACACACATTTCGTTCATATTTTCTATTATAATAAAACAATTCTCATATTGTCTATTATTGGGGTAAAAAACAAAATGACCTGCTTCAGGGGGCTCATATTGTATGAAAAGAGCGGGAAAATTTGGCTTGTTCTTATTAATAACGTTATTTACTGTTTTCGTGTTTGCGGATACTTTACCCCGTCATGCAATGGGACAGGTACAGCCAATTATGGAAATCGAACAGAAACTCCAGGGGATTTCAGATGTGGAAATAAAAGTAATGGAGGAATTGTTTACGATTTCCCAGAACATAGAAGAGCTTGAAAGGAGTGAAGAACAGACAAGGCAGGAAATCGAAATATTGAAATCCGAAATCGCAAGACTTGAAAATGAAATAGCCGAAAAACAAAGCGGCTATAACAGGCAGCTTGATGTTCTGGAAAGATTTCTTGTCGGTTATCAAAGAAGGGGCCCGGTATCCTTTCTCGAAACAATTATAAAATCAAAAAACCTGACCGATTTCGTACAAAGTCTTAATATGCTGCGTGAGTTGAGCCGCAACACGGTTCTTTTGCTGGATGAGCTGGAAAAAAGCCAAAAAGAGCTTGCCCTCGAAAAAGATAACCTGGCCGAGTACGGAAAGCGCCTGGATGAATCAATGATACAGCTTCAGGTCGCAATTGCGGAAATGCACAGGCTAAAGGAGGAACAGGAATCAATTCTGGTTTCCCTGGCGGATTCAAGGGAAATATACCAGAACGAGCTAATAAAATTACAACAGATGTGGGATGAACTAAAGATACTTTTTTCCGAAATATTGGTTCGTTTTGCAGGCATTTTCGAAAGGGGCGAATTTCCTGTTGAAGCTCTGAACTTAAGACTTGATTTTCCAAGGCTTTCAGGCACAATTTACGCGCAGACTCTCAATGATGTATTAGAAAACCAGCCGGAGATACCCCGGATGGTGTTTTACTTCACTCCCGATGAAATCATTGTGGAAGTGCCTGATAAACATCTGGTTCTAATAGGGGAATTCAGTGTTATAGATAAAAGCATTCTTAAACTTGAAGTAACCAGGGGCAGTTTTTTTCAGATGCCGTTAACTGAAAGTTCTATCAATGAATTGTTCAGAAACGGACCGATTGTTATAGATTTTAAAGAACTTATGGGAGATGTAGTGGTAGAATCCGTTGAGTTTTTCGACGGTTATCTGGATTTTGTCATTGCGCCTGATTTTGATTTTTAATAAATTGGGGGTTCATCATGATTAAGGCAAGGAATGTTTCACTGGTATACCGCGACGGTACCGTCGCACTTCAAAATATTAACCTGGATTTGCAACTGGGTGGGCTTTACTATGTCATAGGACCTAGCGGCTCCGGCAAGACAAGCCTTATGAAGCTCCTTATTGGTATGGAGTTTCCCACCGCGGGCTTTCTCGAAGTGATGGGACAGCCGATGCGCAAAAGGGAAACCGCAAAAATAAGAAAGCTTAGAAGAGATATAGGGCCGGTTTTTCAGGAGTTCAAGTTAATTTCAGGCAGGACTGCCATCGAAAATGTAATGATGGGAATGCGTTTTCTCAATATCCCGTTAAATAAAGCAAAGGAATTGGCAAAGAACACTTTGAGCCGGGTTGGGCTTGAACATAAAACATATACCCTCGTAGACAGACTGTCATACGGTGAAGCGCAACGCGTCGCGATAGCCAGAGCAGTGGCGAGAAGGCCGGCTTTGATATTGGCCGATGAGCCTACCGGGAATTTAGACCATGATAATGCGGTGAAAATTTTCACGCTGTTGGAATCCTTTAAGGACAAGAATACAACCGTCATGATTACGACACACGCAACGCACTTGATAGACGATTGCCGGACAGCCACAATTTTGCGTGTGGAAAAGGGAAAAATTTCAATCGAACGCGGTGGTGAGCGAATATGAAAAATATAGGTTACTTTTTACGCGAAGCGGGCAGAATTATCCGTTACAACCGCGTTTCAAATATCTTTTCGTTCCTGGGGACAGGTCTTATACTGTTTCTGCTTGGCCTTGTCGTCGCAGTATGGGGCATCAGCAGCCAGCTCGTTGTTCTGCTTCAGCAGGAGGCGGAAATCAGCGCATATTTCGACAAATCACCTGAAAACCCAGAGGACATAATAAACAGTATAAAACTGATCGACGGAGTATGGAATGTCCGGTACGTAGGAGCGGAGGAAGCCCGCGTCCGCATGGAGAATATTCTGGGTGATGAATCATATATCCTTGATTTGTTTGAAAAAAACCCCTTTGAACCTTATATCGAAATAAGAATTCACCTGGATCAAATTGATCCGGTTCTGCAAAGTATAAAGAATATTAAAGGTATTGATTATGTACGCGATAACAGGGGGGTTCTTGAACAGATAAAAGGAATCACGCGCGCGCTTGAGATATTGGGCTATCTTGTTATTGCCGCGGTAAGCATAACTACTCTCGTCATTATATCGCACATGATTAGACAGGGTATTTATCACAACCGTGAGCAAATTAAAACACTGCGTCTTTTGGGCGCGCCGGACAGCTTTATCGGTTTCCCGTTTGTGCTTGTCGGGTTTTTATTAACCTTCGGAGGCGGATTGCTGGCCGCGGTTTTGATTACCATACTTATTAACCGTGGATATGGCCAATTGGGAGGAACCCTGCCGTTCATCCCCCTTCCTCCAAAAGACAGGCTTTTGCTTGGGATTGTCACACTGCTTTTATCGGGCAGCGCCGCCCTTGGAATACTCGGAAGCCTGTTCGGGCTATCTTCGATAAGCAAGGAAAACCACGGATAGAAATTTTTAAAAGGTTTATTGAGCTTATCGTTTCTTCTCCGGGGAAAAGTTACTCATAAGTACACATTCCCTGTTCCAGTACACTTTTCCCCAGAACAAGATACAATTCCACATTGGTTGTATCTACATACACCGCCTTTTTAGAATATCATGTTCCATTTTCTTTCGATATATCTTTTTTAAAGACTCAACTTCAGCTACAAGCGCTTCCCAGTCAATGGATATCCTTATACCCTCACTGTGCGGGTAATATTACAGCCATACTCCAGATAATAACAAACAGCAGCCTTTATCTGCTCGGATGTATATTTCGGGCGCTTGATGTATTGCTTGTGTGCGTATTCCGGATTATTCGGACAGTATTTCCGGGAGTATCCGGACAATAAAACCGGATACATCCGGACACCTTGTCATG
>Ga0209537_1001055_pt1 | contig 32187 bp, 30 predicted proteins | sample BioPla4DNA1_FD_187698 | JGI IMG/M metagenome (GOLD analysis project Ga0209537, IMG submission 187698) | Biogas fermentation microbial communities from Germany - Plant 4 DNA1 (SPAdes) (version 2) | ecosystem: Engineered > Bioreactor > Anaerobic > Digestate | place: Bielefeld, North...
TGCCGCCGGGAAAATTACACGACCGATCAAGAACATCTGCGCCTTCATGCAGAAAGTGGAAAAGGGAGACTTAAGTTTACGGGTCCATGAAACGGGAAGTATCGAGATCGAACAGCTTTCGCAGCAATTAAACCACATGATCGAAAACTTGGCCCAATTACTCGAAGAGATGTATCAGGAGCAGATCTTTAAACGGAAAATCGCTTTGAAGATGCTCCATGCACAGATTAATCCCCATTTTCTCTATAATACACTGGATTCCATCTCGTGGATGGTGGAGACCGGGCGGCGGGACCAGGCTGTGGAGTTGCTGGAATCCCTGTCGACCATCTTCCGCGTCACCCTTTCCGGGGGGCGCGATGTGATTAAAATCGGGGAAGAAGTAGATCATGCCGAGAATTACCTGCGGGTCCAACGGATCCGTTACCAAGATAAATTAGATTACGTGATCAATGTTGACGAGGAGATCAAAAAACATGAGATCGTGAAGATAACCCTCCAGCCGTTGATCGAAAACGCGATTTACCATGGGATCAAGCCGAAGCTGAACGGGCGTGGGACGGTAGTTGTTCTCGGCCGTAAAGTGGACTCGGACCATATTCAACTGTCGGTGATCGATGATGGGGTGGGGATGAGCCCGGAAAAACTGGCTGCACTCCGGGCGTCGTTGGTTGAACCACAGTTGAACTTGGAGACGGAGGGGAGAGGTTATAGCCTGATGAATATCAACTCGCGGATTAAACTCTATTTCGGCCCGGCCTACGGCTTGATCTACACCAGTGAGGAAGGTGTGGGCACGCGGGTGGATATTCTTTTACCAACTTAAACTTTACTTTTTTCCGCTGGGCTTTTCGAAAAGCAAAGTACGTATGGGCATAACTTAACCAATTATTACAGCCAACCAAACGGTCTGAACGAACACCAATCCCAAGGCCGGCGTTGGACCCCGCGCGCCGGGAGCAAAAACTATTTAAAGCGATACCGGACTTGGTCCCGATACTCACTGGGGGCCAGACCGGTTATTTTTTTAAAGACGATGCCAAAATAATGGCTGTCCCGGAAGCCAACTGCTTCGGCGATCTCGTAGATTTTTGCCGGAGAGCTGAGGAGGAGGTGTTTGGCTTCTTTAATCCGCCGCCGGTTCAGGTATTCCGTGAAGGAATAGGCGGTCACTTCCTTAAATAAACGGCTCAAGTAACAAGAGCTGATATAGACATGTTCGGCCACTTTATCCAGGTTGAGTTCGGGGTCGCGGAAATTAACCTCAATATACTGCCGCGCCTTCTCCACAAAGTTACGGCCGACTTTTTGTTTGTGGTTATGGATAAACGCCACCGCTTGCCGGGCCAGCTGTTCCAACCAAGACTGGAGTTGGTCTAAGGTATCAAACTTTTCAATCTCGCGCACCGGATCGAAGTTGGGACCGTAGAGTTCGTCCGGAGATCCGTTGAACTCCAACAGGGAACGGATGATCTGATTGACCAGATCAAGAATGGTTAAGCGGAGATAACTTTTGGGCATCAGTAAATAATTTTCGCTTTGAAGGTTGGTGAAGAGTTGTTCCATGAAGGACGTAATCTTGGCGTCGTTCCCCTCCCGCAGCAGGGAAGAGAGGGTCTCCTGTTCACGATGGTGCAGCAACCGGCCCGACTTCGAGTTTTCAATATCTTTATAGGGAATCAGGGCATTGCCACCGGTCCAAATCTTAAACTCCAAGGCCAGGCGGGCCTCGCGGTAGGATCTTTCCTGCACGACCAGATCGGGGTAGAGTCCACCGATCCCCGCCGAGAAAGAAACCCCGTCGGTTTTGAGGATTTCGTCTTGGACCGTTAGAATTGTTTCGTAGATCGTCTTCTCTTGTTCGGCCGATTCAAGGCCGTAAAGAAGAACGATCTCATCGGGTTTATTGATAAAGGCATACAAGAAGGAAGGGGTGGTAAACCGTTTTTTGATTAAGTCAAGCAGGTGAAACTTGTAAAATTGCAGTTGGGCCTCTTTATTCTCCTTGACCAGCTGGAGATAGTTGTCCAAGTGAAACAGGATTGTTCCCCACATCTTCCCCTTTAGCTCGATCTCCAGGAAAGCCAGCTGTTCTTTTAGATCTTCCGGACCCATCTCCCCATTGACCAGTTTAATGAAGAACTTCTCCCGTAAGCTAGGGAGATTTTTTCGGATTAGGTTCTGCAAGCGGAGTTTTTCCTCCGTGGCCTGGCGACGGGCAGCCAAACATTCCTTCGCTTCCGCGAGGATTTTCGTTAATTCTCCAGCGCGGATTGGCTTCAGTAAATAGCGAAAGACCCCCGCTTCGATCGCCTTCTGGGCATAGGAAAATTCGTTATACCCGCTGATCAGGATGACCAGACTCTCCGGGAGAAAACTTTTGATCTCTTCCGCCAGTTCGATCCCGTCCATCAGCGGCATGTATATATCGGAGAAGATAAGCTGTGGTTTCAGATCACGGCAGAGCTTTAAAGCCTCTGCACCGTTTCCGGCTTCCGCTACGATCCGGCAACCTTCTTGTTCCCAATCGATCACATGCCGGAGCTTTTCTAAGATGATCGGTTCATCGTCGATGAGCATTACCGTATACATGTTCCTCAATCCTTTTTGTGGTCTTCCCTTTTCAGTTTATAAGATTTCCAGGTCAGCGGCAATGTTTTAGGATAAATCGCAAAAAAATGCTAGAAAGCAAAAAATATTCACCATTAGCGGTGGTCACAAAAGCGGGTCATTTTTTTGTCACGGCTGAATCGCCAAGATAACAACGGAAGTAAAAAGATATTCACTTCATTTTAACAAAGCTGTTTGTTAACATTTATGTGGACGTTTCGGAACGGTAAATTCCCAGTGTTAAGTGGTTCAAAGTTGAGCAAAACAAAATTCGATAAGGTGGTGAAATGGGTGGCCACACTAAAAATCCTCTTTAAACGTTACAAGCTAGAAATGCTGATGGTCCTACCACTCATCATTTTTATTCTCGGCTTCACCCTTGTTCCGGTCTTACAATGTATCTACTATAGCTTCCAAGATCCGCTCACCGGTGCCTTTCCGACCTTGGATAACTACCGGCTGATTGTTGGCAGCCGTAAGTTTGGGGATGCGTTGAAAAATACCGTACTGGTGACCCTGATTGGCTTATCTTTGGAGATGAGCGTGGGGATGATGGTTGCCTTGCTCTTGACGACCAAAAGCCGGTTTCGCGGGATTTTCCGGGCAATAACCATGATTCCGATGGGTGTACCGACCATCGTCTCCGGGGTAATCATGTTATATATCTTTAGTTCCAACGGATATCTGAATGAATTCCTCTACCGGATCGGCGTGATCAAGTTGCCGATTGACTGGGCGCAAGGGGGCCTGCGGACCCTTTTTATGGTGGCCATTGCTGATATGTGGAAGGTGACTCCTCTGGTGATTATTCTCCTCCTGTCGGGGCTGGAGAGTATTCCCAGTAGTATCTATGAAGCTTCAGCCATCGACGGGGCGACCCGTTTCCAAAACTTCTTCTATATTACCTTACCGCTCATCAAACCCTTTTTCACGATTGCCCTGATTATGCGGGCGATTGACGCCTTCCGGATCTTTGAATTACCGATGGTGTTGGCCGGGCGGAATACAATGTTCCTCGGGACTTACGCCTATAGTGAGTATTTTGACTATAACAATATTCATGCTTCGGGGGCTGCTTCCACCATCCTGCTGTTGTTGATTGCCGCTTTCGTCTTCGGTTATATCATGATGGTGGGTTCAAGGGAGGTTGAGCAATGAAATTACGGAAAGAGATGGGGCTGATCATGGCGGAGCGGAAGATCGACCCTAAAGTGCTTCAACGAATTAACCGGGTTTTAAAGGCGCTTTTTATTGCGGGCACCATCTTCTTTATCCTGGTGCCAATTCTCCTCTTGTTTAAGATCTCGGTTAGCGCGCCCCAGGATATCCTGACCCAACATCCGCCTTTTCTGATCAAAAACTTCACTTGGAATCATTGGAAAAGGGTTTTGGCGGCAGGACACATCTGGGTTCCCCTTTGGAAAAGTGTGGTCGTGGCGACCAGCGTTGCCCTTCTCGGCATCATGATCGCCGCCCCCGCTGCTTATGTCATTTCGCGACTGCCCACCGGGATAAAATATGGGGTTCTCCTGGCGATCTTCTCGACGCGGATGTTTCCGGAGGTCGGGATTGCTTTGCCGATCTCGGTGACCTTTATCCGGTGGGGTTTGGTGGATACCAATTTTGGTTTAGTCTTGGCGCATCTGATTAAGGTTTTACCGTTAATGGCGTGGATCTTAACGGGAACCTTTGATTCGATCCCGAAAGACCTGGAACAATCGGCCCTGGTGGACGGGTGTGATAAGTTGCAGGCGCTCGTGATCGTCGTCTTGCCGCTTTCGCTGGCCGGGATGGCGGCGGCGAGTATTCTCTGCTGGCTTGAATCCTGGAATGAATTTACCTATGCCGTATATCTCTGCTTAGCCGATGCGACTCTCCCGCTGAAAACCTATTACTACGTTCGTCGGGGGAACTGGTTTGAATCGGCGGCCTATGCCGTGTTTTTGACCATTCCGGTGTTAATTATCACCTTTGCGCTCCAAAATTACTTAAAAAGCGATTATCTCTCTGGTGCTTTAAAATATTAAGGCTTGTGTGTTTAGCGCTGCCGCGAGTTAGGAAAGCGAGGTGATTATGGTAATTTTCCCTTGAAACCGGACAAACGAATTTATAAAATTTAAGGAGGAAGTGTGATGAAGAGAAACCTTCGTTTAGTGTTGGGGTTGCTCATCTTGAGTCTGGTGGTTTCCGTGGTGACCTTTTCGGCACCTACCACTCTGCGCGTGATTATGGGTTTGGCGGAAGAAGAATGGCAGGTTATGCGGGAGCATATCTTCCCGGCCTTTGAAAAAGAGTACAACGTCAAGGTCGAAGCGTACCAGGCCGAAGCCCAGGATACCGAGAAGATTCTGGAGGCGCGGGTCCGGGCGAAACGGATGGATATCGATCTGATTGCCCAGGATAACATGCGCCTGGCCACCCTCGTGGACCGGGGTTTGGTGGAAGACCTGAGTGACTACCGGTCGCTGATTCCGACGACCGTCTATCCGTCCCTGATTGAAGTCGGTGAGTTCAACGGTAAACTCTACTTTTTACCGTATCGTCCTAATGTTGAGATTGCTTTCTACAACGCGGCCAAATTTAGACAGTATGGTTTAGAAGTACCGACCACTTGGGATGAGCTGTTTGCCGTGGCGAAATTCTTCTATGAGAAAGAAGGCGTCGGCCGCGTGGCCATTAAGGCCGATCTTTCGCCGTGTACCGCCACCCATCTCTTTGATTTCTGCCGCAGTGCCGGTGGGGATCCGGTGGTCTTGAATGATCAAGGTTGCTTTGAAGCCTTTATGTTTCTCCAAAAACTCTGGCCGTATCTCTCGCCCGATTCCAAGACGGCCAACTGGAACTTTATGAACACCCACATCGCCACCGAGTCGGTCTATCTCGGTCAGAACTGGCCCTTCGGGATGAATGTGATCGTGCGGGACGGTGGTAAGAAGGAAGTATTGGCCTACAATGGTTGGCGGGGTCCGGTGAAAGAATCCCACGTCCTCGGCGGTGAAGTGATCGGGATTCCGAAGGGGGCACCGAACAAAGCATTGGCCATCGAATTTGCGAAATACTTAATGTCCCGTGAGGTACAGGAAAAACTGACCATCTACAACGGCTGGCCGGCAGTACGGAGCGATGCTTACGGGCAAGTGGCGGATTGGCAGAAACCCTACTTTGAGGCCATCAACAAGGTCTTGGCCCATGCCGAAGCACGGCCGAACTTGTTGTACTATGGTGCGGTGGAAAAGGCTTTGAATGAAGCTTTCCGTGAGTGTGTCATCGAAGGGGAGCCCGTCAAACCAACTTTGGAAAAATGGGCAAAATACATCGAGGATAACAAGCGGTAAATCATCCACGCCCCCGGACCCGGGTTTTCGCCCCGGGTCCACTAACCAATAAAAATATTTATTATTCGTTCGCCCGGCGCGCGGGAGGCCGCGGCGAATGACCAGCTTCTGTAGATCTCCGGGGTTTGTCGCCCACCTGGCGACCGCACTCACACTTCGTTGTGGGAGTGGTCATCAGGGGGGCGTTGGCCTTGGGGTTTTTTTGGTTAAAAGAAAAAACGGTGTCCACCTGGGACTTTTGTGGTGACAGCAAAGCGCGGGGGAAAGGAGAAACGTTATGAAAAGAAAACAAAATAAAGGACAACCGATCTATCCCCCCCATGAATGGGAGATCGTCGAGGAGCAGTTTTTGCCCGTCTATAATCTACGGAACGAAACCATATTTACACTGGGTAATGGTTACCTAGGGCTGCGCGGAAATTTTGAGGAAGGCGATGCGGGCTTGGCGGGAACCAGCGTCGAAGGGACTTATATTAACGGTTTTTATGAGACGGTAGAGCTTAAATACCCGGAAATTGCCTACGGTTACCCGGAAACAAGCCAGACGATGCTGAATGTGACCAACGGAAAAGTGATCAAACTCTACCTGGAAGACGAAGAGTTTCAGATGTTCTCCGGTGAGTTACTGACTTATCAAAGAAGGCTTGATTTGAGAAATGGGGTTCTCCACCGCGATTTGGTCTGGCGCTCACCGGCGGGACGGGAAGTAAAAGTGGCGATCACCCGTTTAGTCTCTTTTACCAACAAGCATGTGGCGGCGATTGCCTATGAAGTTACGCCGCTGAATTTCAGCGGGAAGGTCCGCCTCTTCTCGGCGCTTGACGGCGATGTCCAGAATCTACAGGCCGGAACGGACCCGCGGGTCGGCTCCCATTTAACCGGACGTGCCCTTGAAGTGTTAGCACAAAACGTCAATGACGAGGGGGGCGCCCTGCTGCAACAGACCAAAAAAACCGGTTTTTATTTAGCCTGCGCCATGCGGAACCAGGTGGAGGGCCCCCTTACGCAGGTACAAACCGAACGTTTGCCGTTGAAAGTCGGAGTCAGCTATGAATTTGCCGGAGAAGCGGGGCAGGCCATTCGTTTGTATAAATATCTCGCGTATGTAACAGCCAAAGACGGGGCTTCTGACCTCTGCCCAAAAGCGGAAAGTTTGGCTTGGCAAGCGGGAAAAGCCGGTTTTACCCGTCTGCAACAAGACCAGCAGGACTATTTAGCGGCCTTCTGGGCGCAAGCCGATATCGAAATCAAAGGCGATCCGCTGGTACAGCAAGGACTAAGGTTTAACGCCTTTCATCTGTTGCAGGCGGTAGGGAAAGACGGGGTCACCAATATTGGGGCCAAAGGACTAACCGGAGAAGGTTACGAAGGGCATTACTTTTGGGATACGGAGATTTACATGATCCCCTTCTTTATCAACAGTAACCCGGCGATCAGTAAAGCACTCTTAACTTACCGTTATCATACCTTAGACCAGGCCCGGAAGCGGGCTTTGGCGATAGGTCTCACGCGGGGAGCCCTTTATCCTTGGCGGACGATCGGCGGTGACGAATGTTCCGCTTTCTTTCCGGCGGGCACGGCTCAGTACCACATTAATGCCGATATTGCGTATGCCATCCAAAAGTATGTGGAATTTACGGGGGACCGTGAGTTTCTGTTTACATACGGCGCGGAGATTCTGTTCGAGACCGCCCGTCTGTGGCTGGAGATCGGGGCGTTTAATCCCCGGAAGGACAATCGTTTCTGTATTAACGTGGTTACCGGTCCCGATGAGTATACAGCCCTGGTTGATAACAACTTTTACACTAATTTGATGGCGCGGGAGCATCTGAAATATGCGGTGCAGACGGCGGCTTGGATGGAGGCGGAGGCCAGCGCAGAGTACCAAAACCTCTGCGCGAAGATCGGTCTGGATGCGGAAGAGATCGCGCTTTGGCGGAGAGTAGCGGAGCATATGTATCTGCCCTACGATCCGGGCCTAAAGATCTACGCCCAAGACGATACCTTTTTGGATAAACCGGTTTGGGATCTGGCGACAACCCCACCGGAGAAGTTTCCTTTACTCCTCCACTACCATCCGTTACTGATTTACCGGGCCCAGGTCTGTAAACAGCCGGATGTTCTTTTAGCGCTTTTTCTCTTGAGTGCCCAGTTTACAACCGCGGAGAAAAAGCGGAATTACGATTATTATGAACGGATCACAACCCATGATTCTTCGCTCTCGCCGTCGATCTTCAGTATCGTGGCGTCGGAGATCGGTTATCACGATAAAGCTTATGATTACTTTACTTCCACTGTCCGTTTGGATTTAGACGACTACAACGGCAACACCAAGGATGGTCTGCATATGGCTTGTATGGCCGGTTCCTGGCTGTGTGTGGTTTATGGTTTTGCCGGGATGAGGGCTGCCAATGGGGTCTTGAGTTTTGCCCCTTATTTGCCCGAAGCGTGGCAGGAATACCGTTTCAATGTGGCCTACCAGGGAAGGATCATCCACGTTGTCGTCAACAAAGAGGGCACCAGTTATCAATTGCGGGAGGGAGAGCCCTTGGTCATCTTCCATCACCAAGAAAAAAGGGTTTTGACTACAAAGTGCGAATAAGATTGACCGGAGGAGGGCTGATTATGACGGAGAACGCAGTTATTTTTGATTTAGATGGGGTTATTGTTTCGACAGATGATTGTCATTACCGGGCGTGGAAAAGGTTGGCCGATGAGGAAGGGATCTATTTTGACCGGGAGATTAACCACCGGTTACGGGGGGTCAGCCGGATGGAATCCTTGTCAATCGTTTTAGAGCGGGCCAACCGCCCTTATACGACGGAAGAGCGACAAGCCTTAGCCGAACGGAAGAATGGCTATTACCGGGAGTTAATTAACGAGTTAACGCCGGAGCATATTCTCCCGGGTGTGATGCCGCTCATGGAGCGACTGAAGGAGCACGGGATCAAGATCGCGATCGGTTCTTCCAGTAAGAACACCCCGTTAATTCTGGAACGGCTTGGGCTTGCCAACTATTTTGATGCCGTTGCCGACGGCAATGCGGTGAAGAACAGTAAACCGGATCCGGAGGTTTTTCTGCTTGCCGCCGCAAAACTGGGTATTCCTCCGGCCCAGTGTGTGGTCGTGGAGGATGCCGATGCCGGCGTGGAAGCGGCGCTGGCGGCCGGGATGCGCGTCATCGGCGTGGGCACGGCGGCCTGTAACCCACGGGCGACCTTGACCGTGGATTCCCTGGCCGATCTGTCCTGGGAAGAACTGACTCCGTGTTTTAATGGCGTTTAGTTGGATTAGAGGCGGACGGGACTAAACCAATGAAAAAGGCAGTGGTTGCTCGAAACCACTGCCTTTTTCTTTTAAGGCGCTCGCGGGTTATTTTGCTGAACGTGCCGTCAATCGGTGGTGAGCAAAGGAAAATCCAGGCCACTGACTTCGAGGCTCTCTTCGGTCAGGGTGAACGTCTTGACATCATGGCCGACGGTCTCGAGGTTTGTGGGTAAACTCGTGCGGTCAAGGGTGAGCGCATGGGTACCCAAGGGGACCCCTTCGAAATAGAAACGGCCGTCCTCACTGGTGAAGACTTGTTGTGCGCCGTCGTCCAAGATAACCCCCACCCAGGAGACGGGCTCTTCGTCCCCGTCCTGTATGCCATTGGCATTACGGTCGATAAAGACTTTACCGCTGACCGAGCCGTTGGCGGTCACCGCAAAGTCGATAAAGAAGTTTTCCTGTTCCCGCAGGCGGATTAACTGTGGTCCCGTAACCGGTGTATAATTCGCGGGTAAAGAGGGGAGATGGAACTCCACCCGGTAAATCCCCGGGTCTAAGTTGGCGAAGAGATATTCCCCATGTTCATTGCTGGTGGTAGTGCTACCATCCAGCCGAATCCTGATGGCGGAGAGGGGCTTATCAGCCTTGTCAAAGCGCCCGTTAGCGTTGATATCCAGATAAACCACCCCGCTAATGCTGGCCATGTTGTCTTCTTCCGTATAGCGGAAGGGCTTCCACACCCCATCAGCAAACCCAAGGGCGCGGCTGAGCGAGATCTGGATCACATCCTCCGGGACTTCATCCCACAACGCGTCATAGAGCCGCTTGAGTTCCAGTTTGAGTAGGAAAGAGGAAGGAAGATATCTTTCTAGACTTAAGCCGTAGGACCATTGGGGATGCTTGCGTGTGCTCACCGGCGAGCGGTACCCAAGGCTTCCATTGATCTTCCATTTCCCGTCGTAGGTGAAATAATTTAAGCCCAGGTTGGCGGTGGTATAACGGTAGTCCTGCGCTGCGGAGTAGAAGGGCAATTCTCTGATCCGTTTCACATCCATGAACAGGGTGAGTTCGCGGGAGAGAAACTGATAAAGGGCAAGACCGGTTGTGAGCTCATCGATCTGGAAAGTTGCGTCCGGCGGAGACTCTTTGCGCCCTTGCAAGAGAAAATTGCTCATCAGGAGGGTATTGGCCGTCATATTCCATTTGGTGTTGGCCTCTCCAGTAAGGTTCAGACCGGCATAACGCTGTTCTTTCCAGGTGTTCGTGGTATCCAGCGCGACACCAAAAAGGAAGTTACGGGCGACCGCTAAAGTCAGATCGCTGAGGAGATAGAGTTTCTGCAAGTTGAAGGGGCCTTCCTGGTTGAGGAAGAAATCAGCGGTGACAAACTCCACTTTTGTACTGGTGCCAAAGATGTTTTCCCGCTGGATGTGTTTTATGTTGAAACTGGTTTCTTCGGCTTCGAAAAAACCTTGGTTTTTGTCTTCGGTTTTCCATTCTTTCCCGATTCCCCCGGCGAGACTGTTCTGGCCGTAGTGCCCAAAACGCTTGGTCAGCGTCAGGTTGGCCCCATCCAAGGACCAGGGACGGGCGGTTGGCGTTGCTTCGATAAGATAACCTTCAGTCGTGAGGAGCAGATCTTCTTTAAGCTCAAGCTCGGAAAGGATCTTTCCCCCTTGGCCCGGTTCGGTTTTGACTCCAAGGGAGACGGCTGTTGGTATATAGAAAATAACTCCTTTAAAATAACCGTTTTCGAGGCAATACAAGAGGGAAGCTTCAAGGCCCGAGCGCACATCGGTCTTGATTTCGCCACCGACCATCCAATCCAGCGTACAGATGAGGTTGTCGTTGATACGGAAAGCGACGCCCGTATCAGCACCGACATAACTTAAATCGGGAAAAGCGACAAAGGGCGCGGAGACCGTTGTCTCCTGTTCAAAAGTGAGGTTCGCGGTGACGGCTTTCCGTTGGCGGTAACTAACCAGAACGCCTTCCCACTCCGTCACATCGGTTGGTTTGTAGAGACCAACGGTGACCAAGAGCTCGTTGCCTTCTTGTTTCATAATCCGGGGTGAGGCGGCAATCATTTGGGTCGCTTCGAAGGTCGCGCCGTTTTCTTTTTGCGTCACGATCCGGATTTGGTTGACCCGGTTAATCCGGAGCGGAACATCACGGAAAAGATATTCCCCATCGGCCGCCAGCTGTTGGGTTTCCCATAAACGGTCATTCACATAAAGTAACACCTGATCGCCGGCGGCGGCCGTACCGGAGACATCAGTGTAGGCAACTAATTCACTGCGGAACTGTTCGTCGGGGATCATATACAAAATGCCCCAAAGATCCTGTTTGGCAATGGTGTTTTCTAAATCAAGGGTGGTATTACCGATGATGATTAGTTCGTTATCTTTCTGGTATTTACCGCGCAGCAGCGTCAGATCGGGTTTGAAGGTTTGCTGATCAAACTCATATTCAGCGCCTCCGGCGATGGAAAGCGCCCACTCTCCCGCATAACCGTCGGTGCGGATCTTAAAGAAGCCTGTCACTGTCTCGTGCTCGCCGGCTTCTTTCCGGTGTTCGGCCCCCAGTTGATAACGGACCGCACTAAGCGCAAAGGGCGGACCTTCTTGGGGTGGCGGTGCTTTGCGCGGCTCCGGGGCCTCTTTTTCCGGTCGGATGGGGGTGGGGCTTTGTTTCAGCAAAGCCGCATCCACGTTGATGCTGAGGGTCTGGTAAGCGAAGTCCCAGTCAATCTCGGCTTCGAGGAAAGTCGCTAAAAAAGGGATCCCGACAAAGAGATCGCTATCGAAGAGGACCGGGGGCGGACTGTTTAAAAGGGATTGTCCGTCGATCCGGTAAACCTGCTCTTCCAGGTAAATCTCGGCCCATTTATCGTTGGCTTTACTTACCAACACCACCTTTTCTTCCCGCCGGAAATAGGAGACTTCCAGATTAAGATGGGCCGCCAGACGGTTGACCGGAACCAATAGCTCATCGCCCAGTTCCAGGAGGTCAAAGAAGGGATCTTGGATGACTGTGGTCCCTTCCGTTTTGATTAACAAGAGGACAACACTGGTGTCCAGGGCGTTGGTATCCCACGCGGAAGCCGGCGCTCGCGTAAAAAAAGAAAGTAACGCGCAGAAGACCATCACCCATTGTAAGTTAAGGTAAACTCTTTTATTCCTTCTTTTTGGCATGTGCTAATCCCCCTTATCTGCCGGTTCAAGGAAAGACAAATCAGGGAATGGTAAAGGGAACTACGGGAGCGAGTGTTTCGGTTGTCCCTGAAAAACTGAGTTTTAACGATAACTGATAATTACCGGTGGGTAGTTCCGCATTGATGGGCAGCGCCAGCAGCCCTTGGCTAGCGGGGAGGATCAGTTGCTCTCCTCCGTTACCATCGGCGTAGAGTGTACCGTCTTCTCCGTTGATTTGGTAGGCGACCTGATAGCGGATGTGCGCTTGCCCTTCATTGGCCAAACCCAGCATTATCGTTGGTTGGCCTTGTGGAGTCGGTTCGACTTTTACCCCCAGCAAACGAAAGGAATGGACGGTTTCGGTAAAGGAAAGATAAACGGTGGTCCCAACCTGAAAAACCACCGTTGAACCCATCGTGTCGGGTGACGGCTGGTTTTCTTCAAAAAAGATGATCCCCCTTCTTTCCAACCAGTCCCCGCTTTTCGGTGCGGTCAAGGTGAAACGGACATACTGGCTCTGGCCGGGGCCCAGTTTAAACCGGCGGGGGTTAAATTTAATCAAGCCGTCGAGGGTATCCGCCCGTTCACCGGCGCGGAAGGTGACGAGGCGGCCTGCGGCGTCGAGCGTCCAGTCGTAAATAACGGCGGTAAATTCCACCTCCGTCTCCTGGGTGTTGGTGACTTTAATGGCGTCGGTGATCCGGGCGCCCGGCTGTAAAGTAAAGAGAAACTTACTGGGCTCGACCCGGGCGACGCCCAGGGCGGCGGGCGCGAAGGATAAAGCCCATAAGAAAGCAGCAGTTAGGAAGATTAATCCTCGCCGTTGTACTGGTCTGAACATTGTCGGTTCCTCCCTGCAGAGATTGATAATTAAAGAGAGGCTGGTGCGGCGCGTCCACCAGCCCGTAAGGCTTCGAATGGCAGGCGAGCTTAGAGAGTATACGCGCGGAATACAATGGTACCATCGTAGCGGCCTTGCGCGATATTACGGCCATACGGGACCCTAAACTGGTGGTAGACCGTTAACTCCTCGCAAGCCTCTTTTTCGGCAACCTCAAAGATCTTGCCATCTTCATCAAAGACGAAAGTGCCACCGAAACGTTGCATACTGAAGCCACTGCGCATATGGAGTGGTAGAGAACCTTTTTCGGACGTTAAGGGTCCGGCTTCGACTTCATATTTGTAATTGTCGTTGGCGTAAACCTCTACTTTAAAGAGGTCACAGCCCTGAATATAGACCTGATCATTTTGGATATCAAATTCGCTGTGCGGATTATGACCAAGCATATTCCAGCGGTCGTCGACAAAGCCGCCAATCTCATTGTCAAAAACCAAGAGATAACCGGAAGAAGCGGCTTTCGTATCAATGCCTGGCCCGTAGCTTCTTAAACCGGTCTGACCCTTGTTTCCGGTCACTTTCATCTCAAGGTAGCTGGGGATGAAAGCCCGAGCTTCCAGGGTCATCTCCACCGATTGGCCGTTGACACGGTTATCATCAAAGACATAGTCGGTCCGGTTAATCCAGTCGATATTGACAAATTCATCGCCGGTTTTGTTCCAAGTAACTTTACCGTCATCAAAGATATGGCCAAACATATACCCAATTATGTCGGTGGGATCGATGGCGTTGTTGTATTCCCACCATGGATATTCCGGACTTAGATCGCCCGGGTAGCCACTGGCGATCGTAGCCACAGAAAGCGAAAGGAGGACCAGAGTGATCAGGACCGGATATATTTTTTTCATCTTATCCAACCTCACTAGTATTTTTATTTATTACAAACCGGTATAAACGCGCCTCTACCGGAGTGTAACCTGGAGATAACTGAGCTAAGGGAGAAGGGTTTCGGCCGCAAAAAACATTTTAAAGTTATAGTTGCCGGTGGGGTAATGGTACCAGTCGTCGATCGCTGCGGTGAGGTAGAGTTCGGTCCAGTAATTGGCGGGGGTCGAACCATCGCCAACCACTGTCGGCGCCCCAAAAGCCACGGGACGATAATCGTCACTGACTCGCATTCTTTCTTTAAAAACGACTGTATTAAGGGTTTTACCGATGCCGATCTGGAGCGGGAACGGAGAGGTGTGGAAAGGTGTTTCGTTTTCGAGGCGTAGTAAAAGGCGCCAGGGGGCATTGGAAGCCAGCAATAATTTGACCGGATTGCGGGTCAAGAGCTTGTCTTCTCTCAAAAATGGCGATGCGGCGATGTTAAGCTGCGGCGTAGAGTTTCCCGGTTCGATGCGGATCCAGGGTAGGATCTTGATTTTGACCAGTAAGGGGCAGGGTTGTGTCGTTTTGCGGTCCGGGTAAACCGCATAAATCAAGCCTTCGTATTCGCCGGGCGGCTCGGAAGGCAAAAGCTGGATCTGGAGGTGATAGACGGTTCGCGTCGCGTTGTTTTGTGTGGAAGGGTCGGGAGTAAAAGTAAGGCGTTCCGCCGGAATCCGGTTTCCGGTTTTGGCGGCGGAAAGCCCCGTGCCTTTGAACTGGACTGCTTGTGTGGGGGGCACCGGGAGGGTGAAGGCTAAAGCACGGCTCATTTTCTGTACGGGGGCGATCGACCCCAAATCAATAATTAATGGCTTGTTCGCATGGGCGAACGCGGTCGGTAAAGCCAGGAAAACCGTGAGTAGAAAAAAACTGAACCAAAAGACCGGATTACGCTTTTTCATTGGAATCCTCCGTTTTCCCGAAGTAATTTTAGTAAGGGAGTTATTCTATTCTATGCTTTGGGAAAAAAGATGATACGTAAAAAGAGGAGGATTTCCATAATTTTCTTTAACCCCAGCTTATTGTGGGGACAAGGGTAGATCAGGCTGGTAGGCGTGAAAGTGTGGAAACGGGCGATGAATCTTCGTGCCGCACCAGAGGGAGGACGGTGGAGAAATAAAAGGGGCGGAGGAAAGCGGGGAAAGAAATCCGAAAAGAATAACCGGCCACTAGGAAGTGGCCGGTCCAAGGGGAATTGGTCCTAAACGAACAGGTTTTTTTACAGCGGCTTACCAGAGCTCATTCTCGGTGGCGCAACGGTTCAGCGCGGCGATTACTTCGTCTTCGTCTTTGCCATCAACCGTAATTGTGATCTGGTCGCCTGGCTCGACGCCTAGACTGAGGAGGTCGAGTAAGCTTTTCAGGTTGCCCTCCTGTTCACCTTTTTTGATCGTTATCGTGCTGGTGAATTTGGAAACACAATTGACCAAAAGGGCAGCCGGGCGGGCATGCAATCCTGTTTTCGTTTTGACGGTCGCGACTAGGACTCGCATGCTGAATCACTCCTTTCTTCCGCGTTCTCCAAAGCGGCTCTGATCTCTTCCGCGGTGGGGAGGGCGAGCACCTTTTGGGCTAGGGCCTTTGCTGTGGTGCTTTTTGCCGCGCGGACCTGTTTTTTTACCGCCAACAAGGCCGACGGGCTCATGCTGAAGGATTCAAGACCAAGGCCGATTAAGAGGGAAGTAAACCGGGGATCACCCGCCATTTCCCCACACATACTCACCTCGATGCCCCCGTCGCGGGCTTGTGTGATCACCATCTTAATAAGACGCAAAACCGCCGGGTGGAAGGGGGTATAGAGGTGAGAGATCTGCTCATTCATCCGGTCAACGGCCAGGGTATACTGGGTCAGATCATTGGTGCCGATACTGACGAAATCCACTTCTTTGGCGAAAAGATCGGTCATGATGGCGGTCGAAGGCACTTCGACCATGATGCCGATGGGAACATGGCCGCTCACGGGGTGTCCTTCTTCGATGAGCTGTGCTCTCACTTCTTCGGCGCATTTTACGGCCGCCCGGTATTCTTCGAGACTGGAGATCATCGGAAACATGATTTTAAGCTGACCATGGACCGAAGCCCGGTAAAGGGCCCGTAATTGGGTGGTGAAAACCGTTTTATTCTTCAGGCAGAGGCGGATCCCCCGTAGGCCTAAGAAGGGGTTCATTTCCGTTTCAAGGTTGAGGGAAGGCAGATTTTTATCGCCACCGATATCCAAGGTGCGGATAACGACGGGTTTTCCTTCCATCTGGACCAAAACTTCTTTGTAAGCCTGGAATTGTTCTTCCTCGGTGGGCAGCGTATCCCGGTTTAAGAAGAGATACTCCGTCCGGAAGAGGCCAATCCCGTCGGCCCCATACTCCAGGGCTTTTGGCAGTTCCCAGGGTTCGCCGACGTTGGCCAGAAGCTTGATGGTTTTGCCGCTTTTTGTCTGTGCGGCAAGGGTTTTCAGGCTGGCCAGCTCTTTTTTCTGTCTATGTAGTACTTCTTGTTTTTGGCGGTAGACGGCGATGGTGTCGGAATCCGGGTTGACGAAAACGGCGCCTTGCTCCCCGTCGATGATGAGGTGATCGCCGCTTTGCACAGAAGCGGTGATCTTTTTCACCCCGACGACGGCGGGCAGCTCCAGAGAGCGGGCGATGATCGCCGTATGGGAAGTGGGCCCGCCTACTTCGGTGATGAACCCTTGGACCTTATCCAAAGGCAGAAGGGCGGTATCGGAAGGGGTCAGTTCGGCGGCGACAATAATGCAATCCTCTTTTATTTCGGGGATTTGCGGTCCGCCCCCCGCGAGAAACTGGAGAACCTGGTTGGCGACGTCTTTCAGGTCAGCTACTCTTTCGCGCATGTAAGCGCTGTTGGCCTGGGACAGTAAGTTGATGTAGAAATTTACGGTTGTCTCCAGGGCAAATTCGGCATTGACCTTTTCTTGGTCAATCTGCTGTTCAACACCGGTGATTAATTCCGGATCTTCCAGGACCATGCGGTGGGCTTCAAAGATTTTCGCGGTTTCCGTTTGCTCTTGCTCCTGGGCCAACGTGATAAGACCTTCGATCCGTGTTTTTGCGGCGGTCAAAGCCTGGTGGAAACGGTCCTTTTCGGCGGTGACATCCTGGATTATCTTCTTTTCAAGCTGAAACTGTTTTTTCGGGAGGACCAGCGCCGGGCCGAGGGCGATGCCTGGGGAAGCAGGAACACCTTTGTACATTCTCAATCACCTTCTTATCAAATAATAAAAGGCATTAACCAAAAAACCTTATTGCTGAGGTTAGGTTAATGCCTGGTGTTACCAGTAACACACCTGTTAAGATCCTTATCATGTTTATTTTACTCAAGAATGGCGAGTTTTGCAACAAAAAATTAAAGTCGGTTTTTGGCGGGGTCTCTTTTTCGGGACGATCGCCTTTGCTTTTTCTGTTGTTATGTTATAATGTTGTTAAACACAATTAGCTAAAACTGGGGATTTGCCCATTGCAAGGGCAGGAGGTGCAATTTATGCCGACCGAATATGCGGTGATCAAATCTTTCAACAATAATGTGGTTCTGGCTGAGCACCAAGGAACCGAAAAGATTTTGATTAAAAAAGGGATCGGTTTTGGCGCCAAACCGGGCGACCGGATTTCGGCCGATACCGATTTCGAGCGGGTCTTTGTGATCGAGAATCCCGAAACCAGCCAACGGTTCAAACAGTTAATTGCGGAGATCGACGATCGGTTGGTTGGGGTCTGTGAGGAGATTTTGCATATGATCTCGTCGGCTACCGGGGAACCCCTGGATGAAGAGTTGCACGTGCGCTTAACCGACCATATTGCCTTTACTGTTTTTCGTCTTCAAAATAACGATCAGATTGAAAATCCCTTTATGATTGAGATCGAGACCCTCTACCCCCAGGAAATGGCGTTGGCCAGAGAAGCAATCCAAATGCTGGAGAAGGCCCTCAACCTGCATATTCCGGAGGAAGAAGCCGGATTTATTGCTCTGCACATCCACTCTTTAAAAACAAAGGATAAGCTCTCCAATACCGTGAAATACGCATATATCTGTAATTCGGCCTTGGAGATTATCGAGGATGAGTTGGCGATTGAGGTTGACCGTAAATCCTTGGACTACGCACGGTTTGCTTCCCATATTCGCTATGCAGTCGAACGAATTATCAAGGGAAAGCCGATCAAAAACGAACTCCTGCCCGCGATCAAGCGAACCTACAAGGACTCCTATCGTATGGCAAAAATGGTGGGCAAGATGATGGCAGAGGAGCTCTATGCGGATGTCCCCCAGGAAGAACTGGGCTACCTTACGCTCCATATCGAAAGATTAAAAAATGCCCTTGACAACTAACAATATATTAACTATACTGTAAATGAAAATAAATAAAACCACCTGAGACAGCGTGCAACCTGTGGGCATGAGCTGGAGGGGATACCCTTCGGCTCTTTTTATTTTGTCCAAAAAAGAAAATAGGAGGTAAAAAGATGAAAGGTAACTTCTTGGGTAAACTGCAACGTCTGGGGAGAGCTTTGATGACCCCGGTCGCAGTGATGCCGGCGGCGGCATTGTTGATGCGTTTAGGCGCCGGTGATGTTCTCGATCTGCCCTGGATGGCCAATGCGGGAAATGCAATCTTTAACAATCTACCGTTGTTGTTCGCCATCGGGATCGCCATTGGTTTGGCCGATGAGAACAACGGGGTGGCTGGGTTGGCGGCGGCCGTTGGCTATTGGGTACTGACTTTGGTGGCCACCACCTTTGATGAAGCCATCAACATGGGAGTCCTTGCTGGTATTATCGCTGGTATTATTGCTGCTTTATTGTACAACAAATACAAAGCAATTAAGCTCCCTGATTTCTTAGGTTTCTTCGGTGGGAGAAGGTTTGTGCCAATTGTCACTTCTTTTGTGGCTTTAGTCCTGGGTGTCATCGCCGGTTTTGTCTGGCCGCTGATTCAGAATTACATTAGCACATTTGGCAATGTGATCGCCACCTCAGGCGCTACGGGCGGCTTTGTCTTCGGTTTTCTCAACCGCTTGTTGATCCCCCTTGGTCTGCACCACGTGATCAACTCCTTTGCTTGGTTCCAATTTGGCGAGTTTGTGAATGCCGCGGGCCAACTCATCACTGGGGACCTCTCCCGCTTCTTTGCTGGTGACCCGACTGCAGGTGTCTTTATGACCGGTTTCTTCCCGGTAATGATGTTTGGACTGCCCGCGGCTTGTCTGGCGATGATCGCCACGGCCAAACCGGAGCACCGGAAATCCGTTGCCGGTATGCTCTTCGGCGTCGCTTTCACCTCTTTCTTGACTGGGATCACTGAGCCGATCGAGTTTCTCTTCATGTTCTTGGCGCCGGTTCTGTACATCCTCCATGCCTTATTGACCGGAATCAGCCTGGCGGTGACTACAGCCTTAGGCATGCGTTGCGGCTTTGGTTTTTCGGCCGGTTTCATCGATTATGTTCTCAGCTTTGGGATCTCCTCGAATCCCCTTGGCCTGCTCGTCATCGGACTGGTCTTCGGTGTAATCTACTACTTCACCTTTGTCTTCTTCATTCAGAAACTGAATATTCCGACCCCAGGCCGGATTGAAGAAGAGTCTGCGGTTCTGTCCAGATTAAGCAACACCGAGCTGCGCGACCGGGCGGCAGAAGTCCTGGCGGCGTTGGGCGGAAAAGAAAACATCAAGGTGCTTGATGCCTGCGTTACCAGAATCCGGATTACGGTAAATGACGGTGAGCAAGTGGACGAAGCCCGCCTGCGGGAACTGGGAGCGACCGCCATCCTCAAGATGCCGGGGAACAACTTCCAGATTGTGGTCGGGACGATGGCTGACCCGTTGGTGACCCATATGAAAGCAGTGATGACTTCCAAGAATATAAGCGGATAATAAACCGTGCGCAAACTGCAGGAGCCATCCGGCTCCTGCAGTCCTTATAAACGATTAAAGTTCAGGAGGAGAAGATGGTAAAAAGACTGCTGGACTGTGGTACCTCGGATTGGCAAAAGATGACGAAAAAGGAGATCTTAGCCGCCATCGCCGCCAGCGAAGGGCGGGTGCTGGTCAGTGAGGTGATCGGCATCTTTCCTCCGTTACTCTGGGATATCAGCAATGCTGAACTGGTGGCGGCCTGTGGGGCCGACCTTATCCTCCTTAATATGCTTGATCTGGAGCAGCCGCAATACTTCGGACTGCCCCCGCATAAACCGGCAGAAGTCATTAAAGAGATCAAAAGGTTGACGGGGAGGTTAATAGGGGTTAATCTGGAAGCAGTCGGGGAAACGACCAGTTTACCCCCGGGACGGTGCGCTTCGGCGAGAAACGCCCGGAAAGCCCGGGAAATGGGGGCGGATTTTATCGTCTTGACCGGGAATCCGGGGACGGCCGCTTCCAACCGGGAGATCAGGAGAGTCCTGACGGAGATTAACCAGGAGGTCGGGGATGAACTGATCATTGCCGCCGGGAAAATGCATGCCGCCGGCATCCTCAGCGAAAGTGGGGAGCGGTTGGTCACCGCCCAGGATGTGGAGGAGTTCATCACGGCCGGTTGTGACATAATTTTGCTACCCGCACCGGGGACGGTACCCGGCATCACCACGGAGTATGTTAAAGGGCTGGTGCAGCTGGCCCATGACCGCGGGGTTCTAACCATGACTACGGTTGGGACTTCCCAAGAAGGTGCCGATGAGCAGACGATTCGGGAGATTGCCCTGCAGGCCAAGATGGCCGGAACCGATCTACACCACATCGGAGATGCGGGTTACCCGGGGATTGCGGTTCCGGAAAACATCATCAGTTACAGCGTGGCAATTCGGGGCCGTCGGCACACCTATCGGCGGATGGCGCGCTCCATCAACCGGTGAGTTACGATATTAATTAGCGATTGCGAGGTTTGGGTATGATGAAAGCAATAAAGAACATTAAAGTAATCACCACAGAGGGGATTATAGAAGACCATGCGGTAGTCTATGACCAAACGATCCGGGAAATTCTTCCGGAGAAACAGCTTCCCCCCGGTTGTAGGGTTGTGGACGGGGGCGGTGCTTACCTTGCGCCCGGATTAATCGATCTGCATATTCATGGTTGCGCTGGTTACGACACCATGGACGATGATGACCAGGCTTTAAAGGTCATGGCCAACCGTTTGGTCTCCACCGGGGTTACTGCTTTTCTACCCACCACAATGACGATGGACCGCGCCCGGATCGAACGGGCTTTGGACCGGATTGCTGCTGCGATGAATGGTGAGCCGGGCGAAGGAGCCCAAATCTTAGGCTGTAATCTGGAAGGGCCTTTTCTCAGTCGGGAAAACAAAGGCGCCCATGATGAACGCTATATTATCGGACCCGATTTTGCGTGGCTTCAGCCTTATCTAGGGGTCATCCGGGTACTGACCGTCGCGCCGGAACTGGACGGCGTTTTGGACTTTATTCGGCAACTGGTCGCCGCGGGGGTCGTTGTTGCTCTTGGTCATAGTAAAGCCACCTATGAAGAGGCGGCGGAAGCAATTGCGGCCGGCGGTTCCCTGATGACGCACCTTTTTAACGCCATGACTCCCCTGCACCATCGCCAACCGGGTATGGTCGGGGCGGCCTTTTCCCATGAGGTGTCCTGTGAAGTGATCGCCGATAATATCCATATCGTGCCGGTGGTCCAAAAACTACTTCCTAAGCTTAAATCCGTTGAACAGTTGGTGTTGGTGACCGATGCGATGCGGGCCTGCCTCCTGGCGGATGGGACGTATGATTTAGGTGGTTTACTCGTCCAGGTCAAGCAGGGTCAAGCCCGCCTCGAGGACGGTACTTTAGCGGGGAGTACGCTAGTGTTGAACGAAGCGGTGCGTAATTTCTACCGTAACACCGAACTTCCCCTGGCGGAAGTTGTGAAGATGGCCACTTTAAATCCGGCCCGGATTCTGCGGCTGGAGGACCGAAAAGGGAGTATCGCCCCAGGAAAGGATGCCGACCTGGTCTTGTGGGATGAAGATTTCAACGTCTTGATGACGATCGTCGCCGGAGAAACGGTCTTTACGGAGCGGACTTCAGATTAGCGATGTTTAGCTCGTTGGGCAGGCGAAAGATGATGGAGCTTGGGTAAGACGTTTGACCGATGAGTGACCAAAGGGTTTGTTTACGATAAAATGCAGTAAAATTGCTGGAGCGATATGGCCGAAGAATACAGGAGTTTTTCATGCAAGTAAGGAGGAAGAGAGATGCTGGGCCTCTTCAAGAAAAACAAAACGATCGAATTTAAAGCTCCGGTTAGGGGAGAGACCGTTGACCTTAGTGTCGTTCCGGATCCAGTCTTTGCGGAAAAGATGGTCGGTGACGGTTTGGCTTTTAAACCGGAAGAGGGAATTCTCTACGCCCCGGTTAGCGGCGAAGTAGTGCAGGTTTTTCCGACCAAGCACGCCCTGGGGCTACGGACAAAAGAAGGGTTGGATGTTTTAATCCATATTGGCCTCGATACGGTGGAGATGAAGGGCGAAGGCTTTACCAGTTTTGTCGAACCTAACCAATGGGTTAATGTCGGCGATAAGCTGTTGGAGTTTGATTTAGACCTGATTGCCGCCAAGGAGAAATCGACGCTCAGTCCGTTACTGATCACCAATATGCCGATGGTAAAGGAGCTTAATTGTTACTTGGGGAAGGTAACACCACGGACAACGGTGATGAAGGTGAAGATCTAGCGTTTAATGGGGGAACCGTCGTGAAGGCGGTTATATCCTCCCGTTGACGCCGGAAATAACGACCGAATTATTCGGTGCGTATGACCGCCTGCGTGCAGGGCGGTTTTTTGTTTGGTGATTGATTCTAATCTTGAATTAACTATAATATAAAGTGGTCGCTAAGCATATGATGCCAAGAAAATCAATCGGCGGAGAATACCGTAGCCCAGCTAGGTTACGGCAAAGGCAAGCATAATCGCGAGCGACGAGTGACGAGAAGTAGAGGTGATCCAATGAAATCTTACCGAAAGGAACTGGTCTTCAACACGAAAAAACGGTTCGAGTTGATTAACATCACCGACCAGGTGGAGGCGGCGCTGCGGGAAAGTGGGATTAAGGAGGGGCTCTGCTTGGTTAATGCGATGCACATTACGGCCAGCGTCTTTATTAACGACCACGAAAGCGGTCTGTGGCAAGATTACCAGAATTGGCTGGAGAAGCTCGCCCCCCACGAACCGATTGCCCAGTACCGCCATAATCTCACCGGTGAAGATAACGGTGATGCCCATCTAAAAAGACAGATTATGGGCCGGGAAGTGGTGGTTGCCGTGACCGACGGGAGGCTTGATTTTGGCCCATGGGAGCAGATCTTTTACGGCGAGTTCGACGGTGGGCGGCGGAAACGGGTGCTCATCAAGATTATTGGCGAATAAAAGTCGACCGGGAGCTGGTGGCAAAGCCAGCTCCTTTTTTGATCGGTGTTTTTTCGGGGTTATTTCTCCTTATGATAACAATGGGCAGGCTACGGAACAAGGCTCCACCGCGCCGTGTGTTAAGGGTGGGTTTTTCAACAACGCAACAATCAATCAAAAATAAACAAAAAATTTGCCGAAACCTGAAGGAATATGCTCGAATGTGTCGTATTGTTATTATATCAATGAAGCTAAGGGAAGCAGGAGGAGTTAATTTTGTTTCCGGAAGAAAGACGGCAGAAATTGATCTCCGCATTGGAACAACATTATAGTATGTCCGTGAGTGAAATCGCTGGACGCTTAGGGGTTAGTGAGGCTACGGTCCGACGGGATCTCAACGAACTGCAGAAGTTAGGAGTGATCCGACGTACCCACGGGGGTGCCCTGCTCGCTTCCCAACGCAAGTTTGAACCAACTTACACCGATAAAAAGGACCGCTTTTTGCCACAGAAACAGAAGATCGGCCGGGTTGCCGCTGGATTGGTGGAAGATGGGGAAACTGTGATCTTGGACGCCGGGACGACCACCTTGCAGATGGTCAGGCATTTGAAGGAGAAAAAGAACATCACCGTGATCACCAACGCGATGACCATCATTGAAGAGCTGGAAGGCAATGAGGAACTGGACTTGGTGGTGATCGGTGGTCGTTACCGTTCTAGTACCCGGGCGTTGGTGGGCCCTATGGCGGAGGAAAATCTACAGAACTTCCATGCGGATAAAGTGTTTATTGCCGCCAATGGTTGTACGCTTACAGAGGGACTGACCACCCCGAACATGACGGAAGCATTTACGAAGCGGGCGATGGTAAAAGCCGGATCCAAAGTGATTGCCGTTTTGGACCACAGTAAGTTTGGAGAGGTTAGTATGACTATGATTACCCCGCTCTCCCAGCTTGATATGATCATTACCGATGACGGCATCGACAGGAAACTCCAAAAGGAACTGGAAAAGATGGGGGTTCAAGTTATCATCGCCGAATAAAACCGGGTATGTGTGGAGGAGGATCGAAATTGAAGAGACGACAGGTGACCACGGTCACCCCCAATCCCGCCATTGACAAGACATACTGGTTAGAAGGGCTGCAGCCGGGGCGACAAAACCGGGTCAGCCGCGTGCGGGTTGATCCGGGCGGAAAAGGGATCAATATTGCCCGTATCCTCAAGGGCTATGGTCTGGAGGTGGCGGCCCTTGGGTTTTTTGGCGGCATCATGGGCCGGGAATTGCTCAACATGTTAGAAAAAGAGGGCGTGCAGACCGCGCCGGTCTTTGTGGACGAAGACACGAGAACCAACACGAAGATCATGGATCCAACCAGTGGTGCCGAGACCGAGATCAATGAGCCGGGGCCTTATGTCGGTGAAAGGGAACAAAGCCTAATCGAACAGCATTTGGCGGATTACGCGCTGCAAAGTGGATATACGGTTTTCTCAGGGAGTTTACCCCAGGGATGTCCGTCCGAATTTTACCGGAGACTCATTGCCACCGCCCACCAACATGGGTGCAAAACGATCCTTGATACCTCCGGACCGGCTTTAAAAGAAGGGATTAAAGCGGCTCCTTATCTGATCAAGCCGAACCATCATGAACTTTCAGAGTTGATTGGCCGGGAGATTACGACACCGGCCACGGCCGTGGAAGCCGCGGCCCATTTGGCTGCGGCATATCGTATTGCCGTCGTCGTCGTCTCTTTGGGGCCGCTGGGTGCTGTGATGACAAGTTCAGAGGGGGCCTTCCACGCTATCCCGCCGAAGGTCAAACCGGAAAATACCATTGGAGCCGGTGATAGTTTAGTGGCTGGTATTATCTACGGCATGGTCACGGACCAACCCCTGGCCGAATGTTTGCGGCTGGGTGTAGCCTCCGGGACTTTAGCGGTGACCAACCAAGGAACCTCTGTTGCCAAACCGCAGATTGAAGAGGTGTTAGCGCTGGAGAAACAGGTCGAGTTGAAGCGGTTGGATTAAACTTGGCACCAGGGTAAAATACTTTGATTAAGGGAGGTACGGGCCAGATGAAAGTTGGTGATCTTTTGCAACCGCAACTAATAAATCTGGAGCTCAAGGCGACTTCAAAAGCGGAGGCCATTGGTGAATTGGCGTCCTTAATGGCGAACGCCGGGTTTCTTGATGACGCCCAAGCTTATATTGGGGCGGTTATGGAACGGGAGGCAGTCGGTAGTACCGGCGTCGGTATGGGCGTGGCCATTCCCCACGGTAAATCCAAGGCCGTCCGCGAAGCCTGTGTCGCCTTTGGCAAGTCCGAGTCCGGTGTGGATTTTAACGGTCCGGACGGACCCGCCCATCTGATCTTTTTGATCGCGGTACCGGAAAATGCGGATAACCATCATTTAAAGATCCTGGCGAAACTATCCCGGATGTTAATCCACGAAGAAGTCCGGACACAACTGAAACAAGCTACTTCGAGCGTAGAAGTGTTGAATACTTTGAATAGTCGCGATTAAGCGGTTGGAAAGGAGGTGGTTCCATGAAATTTGTTGCTGTAACCGCCTGCCCGACGGGAGTGGCCCATACGTATATGGCGGCCGAAGCATTGGAGATGGCCGCGGAAGAACTCGGCCATGAGATTAAAGTAGAAACCCAGGGCTCAATCGGGATCGAAAATGAGATCACGCCGGAGGAGATCGCCGCGGCCGATGCGGTCATCTTTGCGGTGGATATGTCGGTAACCCGATCCGACCGGTTTGCCGGAAAACCGATCCTGAACAAAGGCGTCTCTGAGGTGATTAAACATCCGCGGGAGGCAATTTTAGCTGCTGTTGAGTTGGTGGAGAAAGGAGGGGAACAGTCGGTACAGAGAGATAGCGCAGAACCTAGGTCGGAGGAACCAAGTTCGGTTTCCAGTCAAGGAAGAAAAGGGGAAAAAGAAAAAAGGAAGGTGTTGTTTGGATGGCTAAAACGAAAATAAGTATACGGAATAGTTTGATGACCGGTGTGTCGTATATGATTCCTTTTGTAACCGCTGGTGGTATTCTGATTGCTTTATCCTTTTTAATCGGCGGTTACCAGGTGGAAAGCGGTACCTTTGCCGGTTATCTCAACCAAGTGGGTGGTACGGCTTTTGGTTTGATGGTCCCTGCACTCGCTGGCTTCATTGCTTTCTCTATTGCTGACCGCCCCGGAATTGCACCGGGGATGATTGCCGGCATGTTGGCTTCCAACATTGGGGCCGGCTTCTTGGGCGGTTTAATCGGTGGTCTGCTTGCCGGTTTTGTCGCTCTCTGGATAAAAAACTGGCCGGTGCCCAAGTCCCTTTCGAAACTGATGCCGGTCTTAATCATCCCGTTAATCTCTTCGGCGATTGTCGGCTTATTAATGGTCGTTGTGATTGGTTTGCCTGTCAAAGGAATCATGGATGGCTTAACCAACTGGCTCCGGGGCCTCTCCACCGGTAGTTCCGTTTTCCTGGGGGTCATTTTAGGCTTAATGATGGCCTTTGACATGGGCGGACCGGTGAATAAAGTGGCCTACGCTTTTGGGTTGGCGATGATTGCGGAGAACATTCTTGAACCCCACGCGGCGATTATGGCGGCGGGGATGACCCCACCGCTGGGTTTGGCCTTGGCAACGGTGTTGGCCCCGCAAAAATTTACGAAACGGGAGATTGATGCCGGTAAAGCAGCATGGATCATGGGCGCTTCTTTCATCACCGAAGGGGCGATCCCCTTTGCCGCCGCTGATCCGTTCCGGGTGATTCCGTCGATTATGGCAGGGTCGGCCGTGGCCGGAGCGTTGTCCATGTTGTTTGGCTGTACCCTCGTTGCCCCCCACGGTGGGATCTTTGTTATCCCGATGATTGGCAACTTTGGCCTGTATCTAGTGGCTTTAGCTGCTGGAACGATCGTTACCGCCCTCGTGGTCAATGCCTTGAAACCAGCGCTTGATCAGGAGGTTGCCGAAGGGACGGGTGTTAGCGGGTAAGCGTCGACAAGGCCGGAACCGTGAACCGGCGAGCAGTTTGCGCTGCTCGCCGGAAAAGCGATTCGAGGTGGAGTAGATGGTTAAAAAAATGGTCACGATCAAAAACAAGTCTGGTTTGCACGCCCGACCCGCGGCGGTCTTCATGGAAAAGGCCCAAGAGTTTGCAAGTCAGATCTACCTGGCGCGTCCCGGAGAGGAACCGGTAAACGGGAAAAGCATCCTGGGAATCCTTACGCTCGGTGTGGAAAAAGGGTCGACAATTGAGATTGCGGCGGAAGGGCCCGATGCGGAAGAAGCCGTGGCTGCCCTGGCTGATTTGGTTGAATCCTTTGAAGCCGATCTTTAGAGCACGAAGTTAACGGGCCAGGGTATTTTAAGGCGGCCGGGGCATAGTTTCCTTTGGTTAATGGTTAAACTTATAACCGGAGTAAACTACCAAAGGTGAACAGATGCAAAAGAGGAAAGCCGCCAAAATGGTCTGTGTCCAAATAGAGCGAATAGCGGAAGCGATGGGATACCCATCCGACCTCCGGGTGACGCCCGTAGGCAAGGAAGGGTTATCCCATCTTCTTTATTTAAACAGTCTTGTGGACGATGAAACGGTGGCGTGGGCCACAGATCAATTTGCCGCCTTCACGGCGGTGCGGACAGCAGGGCTAGAGCTTCCGGTACGGGGACGCCTCCGCCCGCTAGATGGTTCCAGCGCTGCGGTCGAGGTGTTACTGGAGGGCAACTTAGTAGTGGTCAATGGAGAAATGTTGGCCGTTGAAGCCCAGGGTTGGCTGAAACGGGAACCGCAAGAACCCGAGACCGAACGGGTGATCCGCGGCCCGCGGGAGGGCTTTACCGAGACGCTGGCGGACAATATCGGGCTGGTGCGGCGTTGGATCCGGGACCCCTCCTTACAAGTGGAAGAACTGCGGGTCGGTCGGCGCACCAAAACCCGCGTTGTTCTGGTCTACCTGGCCGATGTGGCCCCGCCCCGGATGGTAAGCGAGGTCCGCCGCCGGCTGGAAGCGCTTGACCTTGACGGTATCTTAGAGTCCGGCTATATTCAACAGTTAATCACCGACCGGCGGGCCAGTATCTTTCCGTTAATCCAGGCCACCGAGCGCAGTGACCGGATCGCCGCTGGTATCCTGGAAGGACGGGTTGCGATCTTGGTGGATAAGAGCACCACTTCCTTACTGGTCCCAGTGACCATCAATGAACTTTACCAAACACCCGAAGATTACTATTTAAGCTTTTGGGTGGGCTCCTTCCTCCGTCTCATCCGGCTCTTGGGGAACAATTTGGCGGTAGCCCTGCCCGGTCTTTATATTGCGGTGACCGACTTTCATCCGGAACTTCTCCCCACCCAACTGGCTTTAGCGATCGCGGGCACCCGTACCCGGGTTCCGGTACCGCTACTGGCGGAGCTCTTCATCATGGAGATTGCCGCTGCATTGTTTGGTTTGCATGGTCTGACCATCGCCGGGATCTTGGTATTGGTCCATGCCGCTGACCTCAAATCCTTTGGTGTTTCCTATTTAGCGCCGTGGGCCCCCCTCCAATGGGAAGAACTGGGGGATGCTCCGGTGCGCAAACCTTTTTGGGCCCGTTGGCACCGGCCGGAGACCTACCGGCCGCGGAATAAACTACGGACCGGTGGAACCAAAAGAGAGGATGACGAGGACGATGCATGAGGAAAAAACCAGCCTTGGACCGTGGCTTTACTGGAGCTTAATGACCATTGTTCCCCTCAGCTATGGTTTGATTAACCTTCCATACTACGCCACGGAAGTGATGGGGGCCAATGGCTATCTGGCGGTGCCGATCGCGCTGGTCCTGGCGTTCCCGTCGCTCGTGGCCATCTACCAAGTGATGAAAAGGTTTCCCAACTTGAATCTGCTCCAATCCGGGATGAAAATCACCGGTCCTTTCTGTGGCAGCCTTTGCGGGCTGGGTTACCTGATTGTGCTTCTTTTAACGCTGATCTTGTTCACCCGCGAGCGGGTTAATCTCGTCAAAGATTATCTGTTACCCAATACCCCTTTGCTGGTTTTAGTAACCCCTATCTCTTAAGTGCGGCCTATCTTGCTTCCCGCGGGTTAGAAACCATCGCGCGGTTGGCTTCTTTTGTTATCCTTCCGATCGTACTTGTCTTACTACTGCTGGCGGTTGGCGTCTTACCGGAGATTAATGTTAATCGCCTCCGGCCGGTCTTCCACCCCGATCTGAAGCTTTATTTGCCGGGCGGGTTTTCGGTTCTTTATTCCTTTTCACCGGTGGCGATTTTTGCCCTGATCACCCCTTATCTCCGGGAGATCCAAAGGAAAATCCCCCGTTATACCGCAGGGGCCCTTTTGCTTCTGGTCTTTTTCTATATGTTGTTTACGGTTGGGGTGATCGGGACTTTCGGTTGTGAGTACGGGCGGCGCCACGCTTTTCCGTCTCTCGAAATGGTGCGGGCGATGGAGTATCCCTACCTCCTCCTCGAACAAGCCGGATTGTTCATGATCATTGTCTGGAACACACTGGCGCTGGTAGGGTCCGGCTTTATCTACTACGCGGTGGCTTTGGGTTTCTCGCAAGTCCTGGGGCTTTGCGACTATAAGCGGCTGGTCTGGTTCTTGCTTCCGGTCAAATTCTTGCTGGTGATGTACCCGGAAAATTCGGGGGAGACAAAGGAATTGATCGAATATGCCAAGAATTACGGATGGATCCCCCTTTTTGGCCTCCCCCTCTTCTATTATCTTTGCGCTTTAGTCTTGCGGAAGAGAGAGGATAAACGATGAAAGGGAAGGCGGTTCTTCTTTGCTTAATTCCGTTTTTGTTGATGGGTTGCTGGGATGCGGAAGAGATTAACGACCGGGTTATTGTTTTGGCTGGCGGGGTGGATCTGGTCGATAATGGACGGATCAAACTAGCGCTGCAAGTACCGATTGTGGAGGAGGTATTACCGATCTTTGGGAGCCCGCAGGTGAATAAGCGATCCTTTGCGGTCCTGACCGCCGAGGGGGAAAGCGTCTTTGCGGCGGTGCCGAAACTCCAGAGCAAAACCCAACTACCGCTTGCCTGCCAACGCAAGACGCTTTTCTGCCGATTCTGAAGTATGATGCGGCCGAGGAGACTTTTATCGTCGAGGGTCTAGGGGTGTTCCATAACGACCGGCTGGTTGGTGAGTTGTCGGGAGTGGAAACCCGGATGTATGGGCTTCTCAGCGGTAGAGCCAGGAGTGCCTACCTTAATCTGCATATTCCTGAATACGGCCGGGTTACCATGCGCCACGTTCGGTCAAAAACGAAAATCGGTTATAAAAAGAACCGGGACGCACCGGTGATCACGATCAAGATTAAAGCCCGTGGTATTCTCGGGGAATCGACTGCTATGGCGGTTAAATTGAACCGGCAAGATCGACGACGGATTAACAGTGCGGTTAGCGCCTTTTTAGAACGGGAGATGCGTAAAACCCTCGACAAACTGCAAGGTTTCGGCGCGGATCTTCTGGCGCTCGGGGAAGTATACCGGATTAATAATCCGTTGACTTGGGAACCCTCCGCTTGGGAACAGCTTTACCCGCAGATGCCCATAGAAGTAAAAGTCCAGTTCACCATGGACAACTACGGTGTTATGCGGTAGGGATTGTCTAAAATAGGGGCACGGCTCCAGACGATGCTTGAAAAAACTAAACTCCCACGAGGTGGGAGTTTTTTATTGGCGCAGGGTGCTATCGGCTAAAAAGTTGTTTCACCCCGATATGTCTCGGGAGTTTCGCGCGGTTAAGAAGATGGTTTGGTGCCGCGGACAAGATAAATTGCGGGCATTGACAAAATGGCGACAAACAATTTTAAAAACACGTTTGTGGTAAAAATCGCGAGGATCACCGGAAAGGCATGTACACCGTAAAAGGCAACGAGTACAAATAAAAGCGAGTCTACGGGCACACTGATTATATTAGAGGCTAACACCCGCCCCCATTGCATACGGTGCGCAAATTTCTTGACCCAGATTTCATAGACTTGCCCGTCAATTAACTCCGCAACGACTTCGGCAATGATGGAAGCAAGCGTAATCCGGAAAACCGGGGATAAAACCAGCCCAAATTCGGCTTGTAAGCCAACGGACGGGTCCGGAGGCAAAAGCGCGACCAGCCAGAACAAGCCGGCCATAAAGAGGTTGATCCCAGCAGCGAGAAAAATGAGAAGGCGTGCTACTTTTAGGCCGGCTACTTTGTGGACAAGATCCCGCAGGGTAAAGGTGATCGGGTAAATTAAAGTTCCCGCATCCATACTAAAGCCGAACAAGGAGATGATTTTTAAACTGGTGATGTCGGACAACATCTGGGCGGCAACGTAGAGTACGGAGAGGATAATTACGGTACGAAGAAAGTCTTTCTTTCCCAAAAGAAACAGCTCCTTTGTTTTTTTATTGTGGTGGGTATCCGCGACCACCAATTCTAATGAGCAGACAAGGCTTCCCATTCCCTATTGTGTTCATTATCACACCCAAATTTCCTTCCTGGCTCTTTCCGATCTATACGGTTTTAGGAAGGTTTTTTCTTTTGCCAATGGGGTGCGGGGGCATGACGCAAAAGGAAAAATAGGAAGACTGACGAAGTGATTACCACAAAATGCATAGAGGAAAAGGAAGCCTCATAAGGTACTTTTAGAAAGGAACAGT
>Ga0209537_1001056_pt1 | contig 32162 bp, 32 predicted proteins | sample BioPla4DNA1_FD_187698 | JGI IMG/M metagenome (GOLD analysis project Ga0209537, IMG submission 187698) | Biogas fermentation microbial communities from Germany - Plant 4 DNA1 (SPAdes) (version 2) | ecosystem: Engineered > Bioreactor > Anaerobic > Digestate | place: Bielefeld, North...
GCAGTAATAGTTCCTTGGATAATGAATACCTTCAATTTACCCAAGGGACAAAGTATTTTAGCTATTATATTAGTTTTATCAATAATGATGTTACCAACAATAGTAACAGTTTCAGAAAGTGCAATAAGAGCTGTTCCTTATAGTTATAAGGAAGCTTCCCTTGGCTTAGGAGCATCTCATATAGAAACAACCTTCAAAGTGGTTTTACCAGCTGCAAAATCTGGTATACTATCAGCTGTTGTTCTTGGCCTAGGCAGGGCAATAGGTGAAACTATGGCAATAATATTAGTTGCAGGTAATTCAGCTATAATGCCAAAATCAATAATGGATTCTGTAAGGCCCTTAACAACTAATATTGCTTTGGAAATGGGATATGCTTTTGGTACCCATCAGGAAATGCTATTTGCTACGGGGGTAATCTTATTTGTCTTTATATTGTTACTTAATTATATATTAAGTAAACTTTCTAGTAAGGAAGGTAAGTAGTATGAGAAAATTTAAAGAAAACTTATTAAAATTTATTGTTTATTTATCTGCCTTTATAACAGTTGGCCTACTTATTATGATTTTAGGTTATATATTTGTAAAAGGTTTTTCTATGTTAAGTTGGGATTTTATCGTTAATGATTATGCAGCTTCAGGGGATGGTGGAATATTTCCAATGATTATAGCTACATTATATACAGTAATATTATCAATAGCTATTGCAACTCCTATAGGAGTGTTAGCAGCAATTTACCTAGCAGAATATGCAAAGCAAGGAAGAACTGTTAGAATAATAAGATTTGCTGTACAAAGTTTAGCGGGTATTCCATCAATAGTATATGGATTATTTGGATCAATATTTTTTGTAGTTGTATTAAAATTAGGATATTCACTATTGGCAGGTTCATTAACTGTTGCAATTATCATTTTACCAGTGATTATTAGTACAACAGAAGATGCAATAAAAACAGTTCCAATTTCCTATAAAGAGGCTTCCTTGGGCCTTGGAGCTACAAAATTTCAAACATTATATAAAGTAATATTACCAAGTTCCTTATCTGGAATTTTAGTAGGGATAATATTATCAGTAGGGCGTATAGTTGGGGAATCAGCAGCTATATTGCTTACAGCAGGAACAGTTGCCAAAATGCCTGATGGAATTATGTCAAGTGCCAGAACTTTAACAATACAAGCTTATTTGGTAACTCAAGAAGCAGGTAATATTCAAGAAGCTTCTGCAGTTGGAATAGTATTAATTTTAATAATATTAGTAATAAATATAATAGCAAAATTAATAACAAAAAAATTTAGTAAAGCAAATTACTAATTTTAGTTATATGAGGTGTGAAAATGAGTAATAATACTAAAATAAAGGTAAGAAATTTAAATTTATATTATGGAGAAAAACAAGCGTTAAAGAATATTAATTTAGATTTAGAAGCGAATAAGGTAACTGCTTTTATAGGGCCTTCTGGTTGTGGAAAATCTACATTTCTTCGTAGCTTAAATAGAATGAATGATTTAATTGAAGGGGTAAGAATAGAAGGAGATATCTTAGTAGATGGCGAAGATATATATAAGAGTAAAGATGTTATTGCGCTAAGAACAAAAGTAGGAATGGTATTCCAAAAGCCGAATCCTTTTCCTATGTCAATATATGATAATATAGCATATGGTCCAAGATTACATGGAGTTAAAGATAAGAAGGTATTGGATGGAATAGTAGAAAGAAGTTTAAAAGGTGCAGCTCTTTGGGATGAAGTAAAAGATAGGCTAAAGACAAGTGCATTAGGATTATCTGGAGGTCAGCAGCAAAGATTATGTATTGCTAGAACAATTGCAGTATCACCAGAAATAATATTAATGGATGAACCTACTTCTGCTTTGGATCCAATTTCAACTAATAAAATGGAAGATTTAATGGAAGAATTAAAAAAGAATTATACTGTTGTAATAGTAACTCATAATATGCAACAAGCAGGAAGAATAGCTGATAAAACAGCCTTCTTTTTAAATGGAGAAATAGTTGAATATGGTGATACTGAAGATATTTTCTATAAGCCAAAGGATAAAAGAACTGAAGACTATATAACTGGCAGATTTGGTTAGAGACTATTAATAAGAGGAGTTGAAGAGCATGAGAGATGTAATGAGAAATAAAATAAAATCCCTCAATTCAGAGCTGATGGAAATGGCTGCTTTAGTTGAAAAGCAAATATATGATAGTATTACGGCTCTAAAAAATCAAGATAATGAGTTAGCACAAGAAGTTATTAATAATGATGATAAGGTAGATAATTTTCAAAAAGAAATAGAGGAAAAATGTATAAAAATAATTGCAACAGAGCAGCCAGTTGCAAAAGACCTACGTAGTTTATATACAACTTCTAAAATAGTAACAGATTTAGAAAGAATGGCCGATTATGCAGTAGATATTTCAAAAGCAGTTTCTAGAGTTGTAGGAGTGAATTTCTCTGAAGAAATATCACCAGTTTGGGAAATGGTAGATATAGTTACAAAAATGATAAGAGGTGCTATAGAAGCATATATAAATGGCGATGTTGATTATGCATATGAAATATGTGATATGGATGATAAAGTAGATGCTTTATATCAGGGAATGTTCTCACTTGTTTTGAAGAAAATGGTGTCAAATGAAGCAATGATAAATCAAGGAACTCAAATTCTTTTTGTATCAAAGTATTTAGAAAGAATAGGAGATCATGTAACTAATATTTGCGAATGGATAATATTCCACAAAAAAGGTAAATATGTTGATTTAAATGAGTAATTACAAAACATCCCTAATTTTTAGGGATGTTTTCTGTTGACTAAATTTAATTAATAATGGTAATATTACTAAAGATATCTATTATATATTTTAGTCCTCAAACTTTTCATAATTAATAATATGATTACAGAAAAAAAGAAATAAATTTGGGGTAAACTATATAATAATAAATAATGGTTCTTAATTAATAAACTCAAAGGTTAGGAGGAAAATTAATGGCTAAACCAATAGTTGCGATAGTTGGAAGACCAAATGTAGGAAAATCTACATTGTTTAATAGATTAGCAGGACAAAGAATTTCAATAGTTCAAGATACACCTGGTGTAACAAGAGATAGAGTTTACGCTAAGGCTGATTGGTTAAATTATAATTTTACTATTATTGATACAGGTGGTATTGAACCAGAAAGAGATGATATTATTGTAAAACAAATGAGAAGACAAGCAAACATAGCAATAGAAACTGCAGATGTTATTATATTTGTTGTAGATGGAAAAGAAGGGCTTACAGCTGCTGATGAAGAAGTTGCAAATATGCTTAGAAAAAGCAAAAAAGATGTAGTTCTAGTAGTTAATAAGGTTGATTCTATGAAAGAAGTCGAAAATGCTTGGGAATTTTATAATTTAGGAATAGGTGAGCCTATTGCTATATCTGCCTCTCAAGGATTAAATATCGGCGATATGCTAGATAGGGTAGTAGAAAATTTTGATAAGTTTAATGAGGAAGAAGAGGAAGATGAGTATATAAGAATTGCTATGATAGGCAAACCTAACGTAGGAAAATCCTCTCTTATTAATAGACTTCTTGGAGAAGAGAGACTTATAGTTTCAGATGTTCCTGGAACTACAAGGGATTCAATAGATAGCGTTTTAGAAACTGAGGAAGGTAAATTTATATTAGTTGATACTGCAGGTATTAGAAGAAAGAGCAAAGTTAAAGAAGAGGTTGAGAGATATTCTGTTATTAGGACCTATGCTGCTATTGAAAGAGCAGATGTATGTATTCTTATGATAGATGCAACGGAAGGTGTAACAGAGCAAGATGAAAAAATAGTTGGTTATGCCCATGAGATGAATAAGGCTATTATGGTAATAGTTAATAAGTGGGATTTAATTGAAAAAGATGATAAAACAATGCAAAAATATTTAGAAGATATTCAAACAAATCTTAAATTCTTAAAATATGCAAAGTATTTATTTATATCTGCTAAAACTGGTCAGAGAACTCATAAGGTTTTAGAAATTGCAAAAGAATGTTATGACAATTACTGTAAGAGAATTCAAACAGGAGTTTTAAATGATGTAATCAGCAAGGCGGTATTAATGAATGAACCTCCATTAGTTGGTATAAAAAGAATGAAAATATATTATGCAACACAAGTTGCTACTAAACCACCTAAATTTGTTTTATTTGTTAATGATGCAAGTGCAAGACATTTTTCCTATGAAAGATATTTAGAAAACCAGTTACGTGAAAGCTTTGATTTCAGTGGTACTGGAATACAAATAGAATATAGAGAAAGGAAAGAGTAGTTTTGAAGAAGGTTGCTTTTTTAGGTGGAGGAAGTTTTGGTACATCCTTAGCAATATTATTAGCTAATAACGGCAATAAAGTATCTATTTACGATAGAGATATTAACGTTGTAAAAGATATTAATGAAAATAGAAGAAATGATAAATATATTAAAAATCTATTAATTCCTCATGATTTAACTGCTTATAATAATATAGATTTAGCAATAAAAGATGCAGAATTTATTGTTTTATCTGTTCCTTCTCATGTTATTAGAGATATAAGCAGGCAGCTAAAGAATAAGATTAGTAAAGAAGTTATTATAATAAGTATTGCAAAAGGGATAGAAGAAGGAACTAATTTGAGACTATCAGAGGTAATTAAAGAAGAATTACCACAAAATGATATAGTTATTTTATCAGGACCAAGTCATGCTGAAGAAGTTTCTCTTAATATACCTACTACTGTTGTAGTATCTTCAGAAAATATGGATAAAGCAAAAATAGTTCAGGATCTGTTTATGAATCCAGCCTTTAGAGTTTATACAAATGAAGATCTGGTTGGAGTTGAAATTGGAGGAGCTGTAAAAAATATAATTGCTTTAGCGGCTGGAGTATGTGATGGACTAGGATATGGAGATAATACAAAAGCAGCTTTAATGACAAGAGGTATGGCAGAGATTGTTAGAATAGGCTTAAGATTAGGAGGAAAAGCAGAGACCTTTCTTGGTTTAACAGGAATGGGAGATTTAATTGTTACATGTACTAGTATTCATTCCAGAAATAGGCGTGCTGGCTATTTAATTGGAACTGGAAAGACTACTGATGAAGCTATAAAAGAAGTTGGAATGGTAGTTGAAGGGATTAAAGCATGCAGAGCCTTTTATGAATTAAAAGAAAAATTAGATGTAGAAATGCCAATAACAGATATTCTTTATAAGATATTATTTAAAGATGTAGATGTAAAAGAAGCTGTAAGTCATTTAATGGAAAGAGAAAAAAAGAGCGAAATATATTAATTTATTAGGAACCAACTGTTTATAATTCACAGTTAAGAAGATTTTAAGATAAACCAAAATCTTCTTACTGTGAATTTTTATTTTTCATGTATTTTTTTGTATTTATATTAATAATATTTTATATAAATTAAAATATAAAAATTTAACAATACTGTATACTTTTAAAAAAAAACGAATATATATATATTGTTAAAAATAAATGGGAGGGTACACCGTGGACAGCTTTAACATATACAAGAATATAGCAGAGAGGACACAAGGGGACATATATATAGGTGTTGTTGGTCCTGTAAGAACAGGTAAATCAACATTTATAAAAAAGTTTATGGACCTAATGGTAATACCAAAGATTGAAAATGCATATAAGAAAGAAAGAGCAAAGGATGAATTACCTCAAAGTGGGTCAGGAAAAAGTATCCATACAACAGAACCTAAATTTATTCCAAACGAGGCGGTAGAAATTACCCTTGAAGAGGATATTAAATTTAAAGTTAGAATGGTAGATTGTGTAGGATATATTGTAAAAGGAGCAATGGGTTATATGGATGGAGAAGAACCAAAAATGGTAAATACTCCATGGTATGAATATGAAATACCTTTTGAAGATGCAGCTGAAATTGGAACAAGAAAAGTTATTACAGACCATTCTACAATAGGGTTAGTTATAACTACTGATGGTAGTATAACTGGAATAGAGAGAGATGATTACTTAGAGCCAGAAGAAAGGGTAATTGAAGAGCTAAAATCTATAAACAAACCATTTATAGTTGTACTTAATACAAAATATCCGAACTCATCAGAAGTTAAAAAAATACAAAAAGAATTAGAAGAAAAATATAATGTAACTGTTCATGTTATGGATGTGGCAAATATGGATGAAGAGGATATAGAAGAAGTATTACAACATATACTTAAAGAATTCCCTGTTAAGGAAATAAACATAGAAATGCCAAGCTGGGTTGAACAATTAGAACCAGAGCATTGGTTAAAGAAAGATTTCTTTAAGCTTATAAAGGGAATGGCTGAAAACATAAGCAAGGTTAGGGATATTAAGTCCACAATCAATTTATTAAATCAAGAAGAAAATTTAGCGCCAACTGAAATGAGTTCTGTAGACTTAGGTATGGGTAAGGCAACTATATTTATGAAGCCTAAGGAAGGAATATTCTATAACATATTAAGTGAAATTTGTGACTTAGATGTTAAATCGGAAAGTGATTTATTATCTTTAATTAAAGAGCTTAATTTTGCAAAGAAAGAATATGATAAGGTAAAGGATGCTTTAATAGATGTTCGTGAAACTGGTTATGGTTTAGTTGCACCTCAACTTTCTGAAATGAAATTCGAAGAACCTGAGTTGGTAAAACATGGCTCTAAGTTTGGAGTGAAATTAAAAGCTTCAGCACCATCTTTGCATTTTATTAAGGCTAATATAAAGACTGAGATAAGCCCAATAATGGGTTCTGAAAAAGAAAGTGAAGAATTAATTAAGTCCCTAATGGAACAATTTGAAGAGGATCCTTCAGCATTATGGCAAAGCAATATGTTTGGTAAACCACTAGAGGTTTTAATAAAAGAGGGATTACAAAATAAATTATATAAAATGCCAGAAGATGTACAAATTAAAATTCAAAAAACCCTTCAAAAGATTATTAATGAAGGTAGCGGTGGATTAATTTGTATAATATTATAAAAGAATCGCAAAATTTATAAGAAGTATGAAACAATAGAGCTATCATACTAAAAAGGGGTTGTCTTTGACAACTCCTTTTCTGTTATATAATTCTAGTAGAATTGCATAGACTTTTGAATAATATATAATATAAATAAGTAAATAAAATAGTTCTCGATATACTATAAAGAATAGAGGGATATCATGGCCGATAGAATTAATGCCTATAAAAGAGTTGGATATTTTAAAGAAAAGATGGCTACTGCTATAGGAGTTAAATTTACTGGTACCATTTATGCATCTGATAGAGTGTTACAGCATATAAGAAAACGACATGGCAAGCATTTAAATAAAAAAGTAATAAATAATCCTATTGAATATATGAAAAAAATCATTGATGCACCAGATTATATTGGAGTTTATAAGTCAACAGATAATGTTATAAATATAGAATTAATTAAAAAATTAATGAATATATATTAATGGGAATAGAAATAGATAATAATAAGGATTTTATTAATGTTTCAACAATGTATCCAATAACTGAAAGAAAAATATATAATAAATTATATAGAGGAAAAATTAAAAAATGCATTTAAATTGAATATAAAATTATATATTATATATAATATAATTATTAAAGGAAGATTATTAAGGTAAAGTACTATCTATAATCTTTAATGCTTTTGGTTTTTATAAGAGCCATAATTTTTATAAATAAAAATTATATTTTATTTTAGGAGATAATTATGAAAAAAGTAGCCTTAGTTTTTAATGGCGGTACAATATCTATGAAAATAGATGAAAAAATAAATGCTGCGGTACCTGGTTTAAGTGGAGAAGAAATTCTTTCAATGGTAACTGGAGCAGATGAATTTGCAGATATAGAAAGCTATAGTTTCTCAGAAAAACCTTCACCTCATATTTCAATAGAGGACATGTTTAGGCTGAGTAATTTTATTAATGAGCTAGTTAATAGAGAAGATATAGATGGAGTTGTATTAACTCATGGCACAGATACTTTAGAAGAAACTGCTTATTTTTTAGATCTTACAATTAACACTGAAAAAGTTATTGTGGTAACTGGTGCAATGAGAAGCAGTTCAGAACTTGGTTATGATGGTCCTTTTAATTTAGCAACATCAATTTGTACAGCTATATCTGAAGAAGCAAAAGGAAGAGGGGTATTAGTTTGCTTTAATGGAGAATTACATTGTGCATCAGAGGTCACTAAAGCTAATTCCATGGCACTAAATGCTTTTAGAACGCCTAATTTTGGTCCTATTGGTATAGTAGATAATAATCAAGTAGTATTTCATAGAAAAACTCGAAAGCACAAAACTTATAAATTAGATAAAATAATTGGTGATGTTGCATTAATTAAATGTGTTTCTGGAATGAATTCGGATTTTGTTGAATTTGCAATAGATAAAGGTTATAAGGGAATAGTAATAGAAGCGTTAGGAAGAGGAAATGTGCCTCCTCTGATGCTGCCAGGAATAAAAAAAGCCTTAAAGAAGGAGATACCAGTAATTGTTGTTTCAAGATGTTTTGAGGGACGAGTTCGAGAGGCTTATGGTTATGAAGGCGGTGGAAAAATGCTAAAGGATTTAGGTGTATTTTTTGAAGAAGATATGCCAGGTCAAAAAGCAAGAATTAAATTATTAGTTGTACTGTCAAGTAAAGAAAATCTTAATTTAAATGAAGCTTTTAATGAAGTATAAGAAGTTGTTTTAAAAGGAAGAGTGTGAGAACTCTTCTTTTTTTATAATTTACAGTTCACAATTTATAAGTAAATAAAATGAGAAAAAATAAAATATGAATAAATTGTTAACAAACTGTTGACTTATAATGTCTAAAATTTTAATATTAAAAAAAGTAGTTAATTAATTTTTGGAGGCAGATATGGTAAAAAGTATGACTAGTTTCGGCAGAGCTAGTAATGATGAGGGAAGTAAATATTTATTTTCTATTGAAATGAAAAGTGTTAATAGCAGATATTTAGATATTAATATTAAATTACCTAAAAATTTAATTCCATTAGAAGAGCAAATTAGAAAATTAATAAATGAAAAATTAAATAGGGGAAAAGTAGATGTTTATATTAATCAGAAATCCTATTCTAGTGGAGAAGGACTAGCAAGATTAAATCTAAATCTTGCAGAAAGCTATTACAAGTGTTTATTAGAAATAGAAGAAAAATTCAATGTAAAAAATGATATTACTGTTTCTCATATTGCTAGATTTACCGATGTAATAGAAATTGTTGAAGAAGAAGATAATATTGAGAAAAAATTTGAATTTTTAAAGCCTTTAATTGAAGAAGCTTTAGAAAAAATGGAAAAGATGAGAGTAGCAGAAGGAGAAAAATTAAAAGATGATATATTACTTAAATTAAAGGATATAGAAATCTTTGTTAACAATATTGAAGAATTAGCAGACGCAATACCAGTTACATATAAATCTAAATTAGAAGCTAGAATTAAAGAGCTTTTAGATAAAATTGATATTGATGAAGCTAGAATTGCACAAGAAGCTGCTATAATTGCAGATAAGGCTGCTGTAGATGAAGAAATTATTAGATTAAAGAGCCATATAGATCAAGTTAGAAAGACCTTTAAAGAAACAGAGCCAATAGGTAGAAAATTAGACTTTATAATTCAAGAAATGAACAGAGAAGCTAATACAATTGCTTCAAAGTCAACTGATATAAATATGACAAATTATGTCATTAATATAAAAAATTTAATAGAAAAAATTAGAGAACAAGTACAAAATATTGAATAATTAGGAGGAAAGAAATGAGTATAAAATTAATTAATATTGGATTTGGTAATATAGTTTCTGCTAATAGGCTTGTAGCAATAGTTAGTCCAGAATCTGCTCCGATAAAAAGAATTATACAGGAAGCGAGAGATAGAGGTATGCTTATTGATGCAACCTATGGAAGAAGAACAAGAGCTGTAATAATTACAGATAGTGATCATATAATTTTATCAGCAGTTCAACCGGAAACTGTAGCTCATAGATTAGTTGATAAAGATGAAGTAGTAGATGAGGTTGTTGAATAATGAGTAAGAATAAGGGAGTTCTAATAGTTATATCCGGACCTTCTGGTGCAGGAAAGGGAACCATATGTAAGAAGCTTATAGAAAAGAATAAAAATATATATTTATCAGTTTCTGCTACTACTAGAAGTCCAAGAGAAGGAGAAATTGATGGAGTTAACTATTATTTTTTAACAAAAGAAGAATTTGAAAGAAAAGTTAAGGAAAATGGTTTTATAGAATATGCTGAAGTTCATGGTAACTTCTATGGAACACCAAGAGTTAATGTAAATAAAATGTTAGAAGAAGGAAAAGATGTTATTTTAGAAATTGACATACAAGGAGCCTTACAAGTTAAAGAAAATTTTAAAGAAGGCGTATTTATTTTTATTCTTCCTCCATCAATGGAAGAATTAAAAAGGAGAATTATTAAAAGAGGCAGTGAAACAGAGGAATCTCTAATGACAAGATTTAAAAATGCATATAAAGAGATAAACTATGTTTCTAAATATAATTATGCTGTAGTTAACGATACTTTAGAGCTTGCTGTTTCTAAGGTGGAGGCTATTATAGCAGCAGAAAAATGCAGAGTTGATAGAATAAAAGATAATACAATTTTAGAATCTAAGGAGGGCTTAATTCATGAACAACTCTATGATTAATCCATCAATAATGGATTTATTAAAAAAAGTAGATGATAGATATTCACTAGTAATAATTACTTCTAAAAGAGCAAGACAAATAATAGATGGCAGCAAGCCTTATATTGATACAAAACTAAAGAAAGCTTTAACAATTTCAATTAATGAAGTTAATGAAGGTAAAATTGATTACTATATTCTAAATAATAAAGATAAAAAAGAGGTAATAGAATCAAATGAACAATAAAAAATGTGTATGCGTAGGAGTAACTGGAGGAATAGCTGCTTATAAAGCTTTAGAAGTAGTAAGTAAGTTAAAAAAACATAATATAGATGTTAATGTTATTATGACAAACTCAGCTACAAAATTTGTTACACCCTTATCCTTTCAATCCCTTAGTCAAAATATGGTTGTAACAGATATGTTTGCAGAACCAAAGGCTTTTGAGATACAACATATATCATTAGCAAAAAAAGCAGATATTTTCTTAATAGTTCCTGCTACTGCAAACATTATTGGTAAGATTGCAAATGGTATTGCTGATGATATGTTATCAACAACAATAATGGCTACTAAGTCAAAAGTAATTTTTGCACCTGCTATGAATACTAATATGTTTCAAAATAAAATTGTTCAAGATAATATTAAAAAGCTAGAAGGATATGGATATAAGTTTATTCAACCAACAAGTGGAAGATTAGCTTGTGGTGATACCGGTGAAGGAAAGCTTGCAGATGTTGATACTATTGTAAATAAAGTATTAGAAGAGATAAATAATCTTGATACTAATAAAGATTTAATGGGGAAAAAGGTTTTAATTAGTGCTGGACCAACAATAGCACCTATTGATCCTGTAAGATATTTAACTAATAGATCTACAGGAAAAATGGGATATGCAATTGCTGAAGAAGCTGCGAGAAGAGGAGCTGAAGTAATTTTAGTTTCAGGTCCTACAAATTTAGAAAAACCAAATTGTGTTAAAGTTATAAATGTCCTTACTAATGAAGAAATGAAAAATGTGCTTTTAGACTATTTTAATGATAGTGATATAGTGATTAAAGCTGCTGCAGTAGCAGATTATAAAATAAAAAATTATAGTATTGAAAAAATTAAAAAGACTGAGGAAGATTTAACTCTGACTTTTGAAAGAGATAATGATATTTTGAAAATCTTAGGCGAGAAGAAAACTAATCAAATTTTAGTAGGATTTGCTGCAGAAAGTAATAATATAGTAGAAAATGCAAAAAGAAAGATTAAGGATAAAAATTTAGATTACATAGTAGCCAATGATATAACAAGTGCTGATACCGGATTTGGAAGTGATAATAATAAAGTTATAATTATTTCTAAGGATGGAGAAGAAATATATTTAGATAAGATGAGTAAAAAAGAAGCAGCATCAAGAATCTTTGATATTATATTAAGAAAGCGCTAAGGCGCTTTCTTCTTCTATAAGAAAATAACCTAATAAAAGGGTGATTAATTTGAAATTATATGCAGAAGTTATTATAAATAGTGATGCTTTAGATATAGATAAACCTTTTACTTATGAAATCACAGAGGAGTTTATTGGATTGGTAAAGGTTGGTCAATGGATAAAGGTTCCTTTTGGCACCAGAACTTCAGTTGATGGTTTTATAATAAAATTAATAGAACGAGAAGAAATAAAGGAATTTCAGATAAAGAAAATTAAAAAAATTGAAATACTTGACCCAATTTTAACAGAAGATGATTTGAAAATAGTAAATTATTTAAAAGATAATTATTTATGTAAATATATAGATGCAATAAGATTATTTATTCCTCAAGGAATATTAAAAGGAATAAAAAATAAACATAAAATGATTATCACAATAAATAGAGAAAAATATGATGTTAATATATATGAAAGATATAAAGATGTTATATCTATTATAGAAAAAAATGATGGGAAATTTACTAAAAGTGAACTGGTAAGAAATTTTTCTTTATCTTTATATAAAATCAATAAATTAATTAAAGAGAAATATTTAAAGGTTGAGGAAGAAACAGTATATAGATATAACATAAAGGAATATAATACTTACAGTGAAAAGTTTTTAAACCTAGAACAGCAAAATGCTATAAAAACTATTAGAGAATCAAAGAATAGAGTTTTTTTATTAAAGGGGGTAACAGGTTCAGGAAAAACGGAAGTTTATATGAATGCTGTAAGTGACGCACTAAAGACTGGAAAGTCAGCAATTATTTTAGTACCAGAAATCTCTTTAACTCCTCAAATGATAGAAAGGTTTAAAGGTAGATTTGGTAAGGAAGTTGCTGTCTTTCATAGTAAACTTTCGGATGGAGAAAGATATGATGAATGGTATAGGGTGAAGGAAGGAAAAGCAAGGTTAATAATAGGAGCAAGAAGCGCCTTGTTTTTACCAGCTAAAAATTTGGGGATAATAATTTTAGATGAGGAGCATGAAAATACATATAAATCAGAACAAAATCCTAAATATCATGCAAGAGAAGTGGCAGAATTTATATCCCAAATAAGAGATTGTAAAGTTATTTTAGGCTCAGCAACTCCAGCAATTGAAACTTATTATAGGGCTTTATCAGGTGAAATAGAATTAATTGAGTTAAAAAATAGGGTGTACAATAAAGCAATGCCTAAAATGGAAATAATAGATATGAGAGAAGAACTAAATAGTGGAAATATATCCATGTTTAGCAGAAAATTGATGCATGAAATTAAGGAAAAATTAAGAAAAAAAGAACAAATTATTTTATTTTTAAATAGAAGAGGATTTTCAACTTTTGTTTCTTGTAGAAGCTGTGGTTATGTTTTTAAATGTCCTAACTGCGAAATATCTTTAACATATCACAAAAATGGTTTATTAAACTGTCATTACTGTGGTTATACTAAAAGACAAGAAAAGTTATGCCCAAAATGTAAGAGTAAATATGTAAAGCATTTTGGAGCAGGTACAGAAAGAGTTGAAGAAGAGATAAAAAAATATTTTGCTAATGCTAAAATATTGAGAATGGATGTTGATACCACAAGAAATAAAAATTCTCATGAATATATTTATAATGCCTTTAAAAAGGGAGAGGCTGATATACTAATTGGAACTCAAATGGTGTCTAAAGGCTTAGATTTTAATAATGTAACCTTAGTTGGAATTTTAGCAGCAGATATGTCTTTAAATATACCTGACTATAGATCTTCAGAAAAAACCTATCAATTAATAACTCAAGTTTCAGGCAGAGCTGGTAGAGGAGATAAGGAAGGTAAAGTTATTGTACAGACCTATAATCCAGAGCATTATAGTATAGAATATGCTAAAAAATACGATTATGAGGGATTTTATAAAGAAGAATTTACAATGAGAGGTTTGATGAATTATCCGCCTTTTGCTAAAATATTATTAGTTAATGTTTCATCAAAGAATGAAAAAATACTAATAGATTTTATGAAAAAGTTAAAAGTGGAACTTTTTAAGATTACAGAGAAGTATTTGAATATTGAGATGCTTGGACCAGTGCCTTGTATTATATTAAAAATTAAAGAAAATTACAGATGGCAAATACTGTTAAAAGGTGATTTATCTTTAGAGTTTTGCAATAAAATAAAAGATAGAGTTTATCAATTAAATAAGAATGTATATAATGATATTAAAATTAGTTTGGATGTTAATCCAAATAGTTTAAGCTAGGAGGTAAAAGATGGCTATTAGAAATATTAGAATAAATGGAGACGAAGTATTAAGAAAAAAATGTAAGCCTGTAAAGGAAATTACAAATAGAACATTAAAATTAATTCAAGATATGGCTGATACAATGTATGAAGCTGATGGGGTAGGCTTAGCGGCACCTCAGGTTGGTATTCTTCAAAGGATATTTGTTATAGATGTTTATGATGATAATGGATTAAGGGTATTTATTAACCCAGAAATATTAGAAGTTTCTGGCTCTCAATTAGGACCAGAGGGGTGTCTTAGTATCCCTAATGAAGAAGCTGAAGTTGAAAGACCAAACTATGTAAAAGTCAAAGCATTAAATGAAAAAGGAGAAGAGTTTGTTTTAGAAGCTACAGAATTATTAGCAAGAGCAATTCTTCATGAAAATGATCATTTAGATGGAAAGTTATATATTGATTATTTAAAATAGTAAGGGATGAAGTAATATGAAGATAGTATTTATGGGTACACCTGAATTTGCTGTACCAACTTTAAAAAAACTAATATCTGCCTATGGTGTTGAAAGTGTATTTACTCAGCCAGATAAACCAAAGGGAAGAGGAAAAAAGATGTCCTTTTCTCCAGTTAAAGAAGTTGCCCTTGAAAATAATATTAAAATTTTTCAACCAGTTAAGCTTAAGCAAGATGTGGAAGCAATTGAATATTTAAAAAGTTTAAAGCCAGACTTTATAATAGTAGTAGCTTATGGTCAAATATTGACAAAAGAAGTATTAGATATACCTAAATATGGATGTATAAATTTACATGCCTCATTGCTTCCAAAATTTAGAGGAGCAGCGCCGATTAACTGGGCAATAATTAAGGGTGAGAGAGTTTCAGGAAATACAACAATGTTAATGGATGTTGGTTTAGATACAGGAGATATGCTTTTAAAGGATGAAGTAGAAATAACAGAAAATATGACTGCTGGGGAGCTTCATGATATTTTAAAAGATAGAGGAGCTGACCTTGTTGTTAAGACGATAGAAGGATTATTAAATAATAGCATAAAAGCTATTAAACAGCCTGAGGAAACAAATTTTTATGCGAAAATGTTAAATAAAGAAATAGGAAAAATTGAATGGAATAATTCTGCTAAAGATATTCATAATTTAATTAGAGGACTTAATCCATGGCCAATTGCTCATACAACCTATAAAGAGCAAAACATGAAGATTTTTGAAAGTGTTTTACTAAATGAGCATTCTAGTAAAGAACCTGGTACAATAATAGATGTTTCTAAAGCTGGTATTAAAGTGGCTACATCAGATGGGATACTATTAATAAAGAAAATACAATTTCCAAACGGAAAGCCATTAACAATTGAGCAATATATAAATGGTAATAAAATTGAAACAAACGAAAAGCTAGTTTAATCTAAATAGGAGCATAAATAGCTATAATTAATAATTTAGCTATATAGCTTAATTTATAAATAAAGAGGTATTAAAATGAACAGTAGAAAAATTGCAAGACAAATTGTGCAAAGAGTCTTAGAAGAAGGAGCGTATTCAAATTTAATTCTATCTAATGAATTTAATAACAATGAAATAAGTGATAAAGACAAAGGACTTATAACTGAAATAGTTTATGGTACATTACGAAGAAAAGGGACATTAGATGTAATAATAAGTAATTTTGTTAAGGATATAAAATTAATTAATAATACTACTTTAAATATATTGAGAATTGCAATATATCAATTATACTTTTTAGATAAAATACCGGAATATGCAATTTGTAATGAAGCTGTGGAAGATGCAAAAACTGTTTCTGAAGAAGATTCCAAATTAGTAAATGCAATATTAAGAAATTATATAAAAGACGAGAAGGAAATAGTAGTTCCAGGCAATAGAATTAATGAGTTAGCTTATAAGTTTTCTTTTCAACCTTGGATGATAAGACTTTTTATTAAACAATATGGTGAAGAAAGAACCATGAGGATAATGGCTGGCTTAAATGAAACCCCAAAGGTTACAGTAAGAGTAAATGAATTAAAAGCAGACTATGAAGAAGTTTATGGAAAATTAGAAGAATTAGGTTATAACATAGAAGAAGGGTATGCCTGCCCGGAAGCTATTTCAATAAAAGGTGGAAAGGGCATTGAAAATAATGAATTATTTCAACAGGGTTATATTACAGTCCAAGATGAAAGTGCAATGTTAGTAGCTCCTTTACTTGATTTAAAAGAAGGAGATACAGTACTAGATTTATGTGCAGCACCTGGTGGAAAAACTACCCACATTGGAGAATTATTAAATAATACTGGTAGAGTTTTAGCCTTTGATTTACATGAAAATAAGTTGTCTCTTATAATAGATAATGCAGAAAGATTAGGATTAAATAATATAGAAGCTTATCAAATGGATGCTGCTAAATTAAATACTGACTATATTAGTTTTGCTGATAAAGTATTAATTGACGTACCTTGTTCAGGTCTTGGAATTATAAGAAAGAAACCAGAAATTAAATGGAATAAAACAAGACAGCAGTTAAAAGACCTTGTTCAAATTCAAAGAGATATAATGGAAAATGCATGGCAATATTTAAAACCAGAGGGAATCCTTATATATTCTACATGTACTTTAAATAAAGAAGAAAATGAAGAAAATATTGAATGGTTTTTATCTAAATATAAGGATGCAGAAATAGAAAAAATATTTATTGGGAAAAATAATAACTTTTTATATAGCAAAGAAGGATGTTTAACTATATTACCAAATGAATCAATGGATGGTTTCTTTATCGCAAAATTAAAGAAGAAAAAATAGGTGGAACAAATGGATAATATATTAAATTACAGCTTAGAAGAACTTTCAAATTGGATGAAGGAAAATAAAGAAAGTGCTTTTAGATCAAAGCAGGTATTTTCATGGATATATAAAGGTGTTTGGAAATTTGAAGATATGAAGAATTTACCAAAGACTACTATAGAGAAACTTAATAATAGTTTCTCTATAGAAAAGCCTAAAATTGTTCATAAATACGAATCTAAACTAGATAAAACTACTAAATTTTTATTTGCTTTTAATGATGGTAATATTATTGAAAGCGTAGTAATGAAATATAAACATGGAAATTCAATTTGTATATCTACTCAGGTAGGATGTAGAATGGGTTGTAAATTTTGTGCATCTACATTAGAGGGTAGAATTAGAAATCTTACAGCTGGTGAAATGCTTGCAGAGGTTCTTTTAGCTCAAGAGACAATTGGTGAAAGAATATCAAATATTGTTTTAATGGGTAGTGGAGAGCCCCTCGATAATTTTGATAATGTTACAAAGTTTATAGAATTAGTAAACGCAGATTATGGATTAAATATTGGACAAAGGCACATAACCTTATCAACTTGTGGGTTGGTACCTAAAATATATGAGTTGGCTGATAAAGGATATAGTATTACCCTTGCTATTTCTTTACATGCATCAAATGATAAAAGAAGAAGAGAGATTATGCCAATAGCTAAAAAATATTCTATAGACGAAATATTAAAAGCCTGTGATTATTACATAGAAAAAACAAAAAGACGTATAACCTTTGAGTATTCTCTAGTTTCAGGGATAAATGACAGTGTAGAAGATGCTATTGAATTGTCACAATTATTAAAAGGAAGGTTATGTCATGTAAATCTTATTCCAGTGAATGAAATTAAAGAAAATACATTAAGAAGACCTTCAAAGAAAACTATTGAAGAATTTGAAAGAACCCTTAATAAATATAAAATTGAAGTAACAGTAAGAAGAGAAATGGGTAGTGACATTGATGCTGCTTGCGGTCAGTTAAGGAGAAAATACTTAGAAGGTAGAGATTAAGGGAGTGGGATGTATGGTTGGTGTAAAAACTGATTTAGGTAATATAAGAAGCTTAAATGAGGATTATTTTGAATTTTATGAGAACAAAGATTTTAAAATTTATGTTGTTGCTGATGGAATGGGCGGACATAATGCTGGGGAAGTTGCTAGCAAAACAGCTGGTGAGGCTCTAGTAGAATATATAAAAAATAATTATAAAAATGGAAAAGATAAAGAACTTTTAAGATCTGCAATAGAATATGTAAATAAACAGGTCTATGATTTAGCTTATAAAGATTCAACCTACAATGGTATGGGGACAACAGTAGTGGCTTGCTATATAACTGAAGAATTTATTCAGGTTGCTAATGTTGGAGATAGTGCTTGTTTTGGAATTAAGGATAAAGAAATTTACAAAATAACAAAGGATCATTCTTTAGTACAAGAACTTCTTGATTCCGGTAGTATTTCAAAGGAAGAGGCAGAAAATCATCCGAATAAAAATATAATTACAAGAGCTATTGGAACAGATAAAAAAGTAGATATAGATATTTTTGATATTGATAAGTTACAATATAATTTATTTATATTATGTACTGATGGATTAACTAATGAAGTAAGTTTAGATGAAATATCTAAGGAATTAGCAAAGGATGGAGACTTACAAAATATATGTGAAAATCTTGTAAGCTTAGCAAAGAAAAATGGTGGAAGAGATAATATAACTGTAATGTTAGTTGGAGGAGAGGTGTAATATGATAGGAGTAATTCTTGGTGGAAGATATGAGATCCTAGAAAAAATAGGCGAAGGGGGCATGTCTGAAGTATATAAGGCTAAGTGTCATAAATTAAATAGATTTGTTGCAGTTAAAGTACTTAAAAAGCAATTTGCAGATAATGAGGAAATTTCGCAGAAATTTAAAAAAGAAGCTACAGCTATTGCTAACCTATCAGATGCAAATATAGTTAATATTTTAGATGTTGGCACTCAAGATACTATAGATTATATAGTAATGGAATATATTAATGGAAAAACTTTAAAGGATTTAATTAAATTTAACGGAAAACTGTCATATACTACAGCAATAAACATTGCATTGCAAATTGCTAAAGCTTTAGATTGTGCTCATAGAAATAACATAATTCATAGGGATATAAAGCCACAAAATATCTTGGTTACTGAATCAGGGGAAATAAAGGTTACCGATTTTGGAATAGCAAAATCAGTAGATTCACAAACAATAACAAATACCACTAGTGTTATTGGATCAGCACACTATCTTTCACCAGAACAAGCCAGAGGAACATATATAGATTTTAGAACTGATATTTATTCTCTTGGAGTAGTACTATATGAAATGGTTACTGGAGTTTTACCTTTTGAGGGAGATTCACCAGTTACCGTAGCTTTAAAACATATACAAGAAGATCCTATACCTCCGAAGAATTTAAATTCATCAATTCCGTCAAGTTTAAATAACTTGATATTAAAAGCTATTCAAAAAGAACCAATAAAAAGATATATAAATGCAAAGGAACTAATTCAAGATTTAAATAAAATAAAAGAAAATCCAGATGTTATTATTGGTGATAACAAAGAGCAAAATGATGAAAGAACAATAGTTATGTCACCTATTTTAGGGAAAAACCAAAATAAAGAAAAAGAAAACTATATCCAAGAGGATACTAATGAAGATGATGACTATTATGATGATGAAGAATATGATGAAGAATATGATGAAGATTTAAAAGAAAAGCCAAAGAAGAAGAAAAATGTTAAAAAGAAGGTTTTTATAACAATAGGTTCCATATTAGGAGTAATTCTTTTTTTATTTGTTGGTTATTATTTAGCTGTTGGAGGAGGAAATAGTGAAGTAGAGGTTCCTAAGCTCGTTGGATTAAAGTCAGAAGATGCAGTTAAGGAATTAGAGAAAATAGGTTTAAGATTAGAAATAATAAAAACAGAAGTTAGTGATAAGGAAGAAAATACAATATTAAGTATAGATCCTAAAGAAGGTACTAAAGTTAAGAAAAATACCAGTATAAAAGCGGTAGTTTCTGGTGGAGAAGAAACTTATAATATGCCAGACTTTAGAAACTATGAAATCACTAATATTAAACATATTTTAGAGACCCAGGGCTTTTCAAATTATACTATTACAGAAGAATTTAGTGATGATGTAGAATATGGTTATTTAATTAGACAAAATCCAGCAGCCAAAACAAAAATTAAAAAGGATGCAGCAATTCAAATAATTATTAGCAAAGGGCCGGAAGTAAAATTAGTTGAAGTACCAAGTGTTGTTGGCAAATCTGAAAAAGATGGAAAAGGAGATTTGCAAGCATTAAAGTTAACTGTTACAGTAGAGACTAAAACAACTTATGATAAAGCAGAAGATGGTATAATATTATCTCAATCTATTTCAGGCAATAAAGTTGAGGAAGGTACTCCAATTACTATAATTGTTGGTAAATTTGAAGAGAGAATAATTGATGTTCGAAAAGAAATAGGTTTAAGCGAAGGACAGACTCTTTCAGTTGCAAAGGCAAGACTTGAAGTTGCAGGTTTAGGAATAGACATTAAAGGCCCAAAAGATGATGATGCAATAGTAGTATCTTTCACAGAAACAGTTAAAGAAGGTGGAACTGTAACACTTAATACGCAAAAAGAAACAAATCAACAAGAAGAAAATAAACCACAACAATAAAAAAATCAGCCAATGGCTGATTTTTTTATAAAAATTATTTGCAATTTTTTATATAATTTGGTTATTATAAATAGAAAAGAAAAATATAATCTTGGAGGTAATATGGAAGGAAAAATAGTAAAAGGAATTGGTGGATTTTACTATGTAAAAACTAATGAAGGTATAATTGAATGTAAAGCGAGAGGAATATTTAGACATAAAGATTTAAAGCCTGTAGTTGGAGATGATGTTACAATAGAAATTTCTAATGGCAAGGGAGTAATAAATGACATAAAAGAAAGGAAATCTTATCTTGAAAGACCAACAGTTTCTAATGTTACTCAGGCTTTTGTTGTTTTTGCAATAAAAAATCCAGATCTAAATTATGATTTGTTAAATAGATTTTTAATCATTTGTGAATACAATAATATTAAAGCAGTAGTATGTTTAAATAAAATAGATTTAGCTAGTGAAGAGGAAAAGAAAGAAGTTGAAAGTAAGATAAAGGCTATCGGTTATGATGTACTTTTTATTAATGCTAAAAAAGGAGAAGGAATAGAACTGCTTAAAAAGCGATTAAAGAACAATGTAACAGTCTTATGTGGTCCTTCTGGAGCAGGTAAATCAACTTTAATAAATACACTATTAAACAGGACACATATGAAGACTGGTGAAGTTTCTGAAAAAATTGGAAGAGGTAAGCATACAACTAGACATAGTGAGTTAATTGAAATTGAGGAAGGATTTTTAGTAGATAGTCCTGGCTTTTCAAATATAACTATTGATTTTATTGAGGAAGAGGAATTAAAATATTGTTTTCCTGAATTTAAAGAATATAATAATGAATGTAAGTATAGGGGATGTCTCCATTATAAAGAACCTGGCTGTGAGTTAAAAAAGGCCTTAGAGGATGAAAAAATTAATGAATATAGGTATAATTTTTATATAAGAGTTTTAGAAGAAATAAAAGATAGGAGGAAGAACAAATGGTAAAAATTTCACCATCAATATTATCAGCAGACTTTTCAAAATTAGGTGATGATGTAATACGATTAGACAAGGCAGGGGCAGATTTTATTCATATTGATGTTATGGATGGAAACTTTGTGCCCAATATTAGCCTTGGACTACCTGTAATAAAGTCAATAAGAAATAAAACAACTAAGGTTTTTGATGTGCATTTAATGATTGAAAGTCCTTCAAGATATTTAGATGATTTTATAGATGCAGGTGCAGATATAATAACTATACATTATGAAGCTGAAAAACATATTGATAGGGCAATTGAATATATAAAATCAAAGGGTAAAAAGGCAGGAGTTTCTTTAAATCCAGGGACGCCGACTTATGTATTAAAAGATATATTATGTAAATTAGATTTAGTTTTAATAATGTCTGTAAATCCTGGTTTTGGAGGACAAAAATTTATCCCATACTCAATAGATAAAATTAAGGAAGTTAAAGAAATGAGTATGAAGGTAAATCCTAATTTATTAATTGAAGTTGATGGTGGAGTAGATAGAAGTAATGCAATTGATATTATTAATGCTGGAGCTAATGTATTGGTTGCAGGTTCAGCCATATTTAAAGATGGTAATATAGAAGAAAATATAAAAGCTATAAGAGGAGAATAAAATGAAAGCCTTAATAGTAAGCGGAGGGAATCCACCTGGTTACGAGCTTTTAAAAGAGAAATCAGAGGATGCTGATATAATTATTGGTGTAGATAGGGGCTGTGATATTTTATATAAATATAAAATAGAGCCTGATTATATATTAGGGGATTTTGACTCTGCAGATATTTTAACTTTAAATTATTTTGAAAAACTAGGAATAGAAAAAATTAAATTAAAAAGAGAGAAAGATGATACAGATAGTAAGGTGGCTTTAGATTTTGCTATTGATAAGGGAGCTAAGTACATAATTTTTCTTGGGGCTACTGGAACAAGATTAGATCATACTTTAAGTAATTTAGGACTTATGCTTCAAGGACTAGAAAAAGGTGTATTAGTAGTAATAGAAGATGAATATAATAAAGTATTTTTAGCAAAGGAGAATATAAAAATAAAAGGTGAAAAAGGTCAAATAGTTTCTTTTAAAGCTTATTCTGGATTAGTAAAAAATCTAACTATTAAAGGTGCAAAATATGAACTTAATAATTATAATTTAAAAATAGAAGATGGAATTACAACTTCAAATGAATTTCTGGATAAAAATATTGAATTAATTTTTGATAGTGGAATTTTAATGATATTATATTCAAAAGATTAAATTAAGAGGCACTTATTTCTTTTATTTGCATAAAATGTATATAAAGAGGTAAGTGTTTTTTAGGAGGTAAAAATGAAAATAGTTGCTATAAAGCTGCCTAAATTTATATCAAACTTTATAAAATTTTTTAGAAGGAAAAAGTAAACCTACATATGAAAGATAGGACATAGAAATTTTCGTAAAATAAAAAATGCAATTGTTATCAATTGCATTTTTTATTTGAACTATATTGCTCTTTGAACCTTTCCAGATCTAAGGCATCTTGTACATACATGAACTGTTTTTGGTGTTCCATTAACTAAAGCCTTTACTCTCTTTATGTTAGGAGCCCAAGTTCTCTTTGATTGACGATGTGAATGGGAGTATTGAGATCCTGAAATAACTCCTTTATCACAAACTTCGCATCTTCTTGCCACTTGAAAACACCTCCTTATTTTCGAAGATAAATTCTCTTCAATAGGACAAAATAGATTTTAACATAACTACCATAATAAAAGCAATAGAAAAGAAGAAAAAAAGATAAAACTTTTAAATTATAGAAAAATTTATATAGTAACAAAGATTATCATATAATACATATGTATAATATTTACTTGAATAATGGAAATAAGTAATATAAAATATAGTGTAAGGAAATGTAAAGGAGGATTCTGTATGGTAGGATATTCAAATGAAATTGGAAATATACAATACTCTGAAGAGGTACTTGCTAAAATAGTTGGATTATCAACTATGGAATGCTATGGAGTAGTTGGTATGGTTTCTAAGAATGCAACAGAAGGTTTATGGGAATTAATGAGAATTGAAAATTTAAGTAAGGGCGTAAAATTGAAATTTGATGATAATAAATTAATAATAGAATTATTTGTTATGGTAGAATACGGAACAAAAATTTCTGTTATAGCAAGTAATATTATACAAAAGGTACGTTATAGTGTGGAAAACTTTACTGGATTAAAGGTTTCATCTGTTACAGTAAATGTTCAAGCAGTTAGAGTCTAGGAGGTTAAAAGATGAAATATCATAAAATAAATGGCCATGATTTTTATAATATGGTTGTTCATGCTAGTAATAAATTATTAGAGGAAAGTGAATATGTGAATTCCTTAAATGTTTTCCCTGTTCCAGATGGAGATACAGGCACTAATATGTCTGCAACTTTTAAGGCTGCGGTAAAAGAAATAGAAGGATTAAATTCTAAATCTATTGGTGAAACTTCTAAGAAACTTGCTAAAGGTGCTTTAATGGGAGCAAGAGGTAATTCAGGAGTAATCCTTTCACAAATTCTAAGAGGTATTTCAAAAGGTCTTGCAGATAAAGATGAAGTAGATTCGGTAGGATTTGCAATAGCTTTAAAAGAAGGTAGCAATTCAGCTTATAAAGCAGTTATGAGACCAACTGAAGGTACAATTTTATCAGTTGTTAGAGCTGCTGCTGATGGAGCAATTGATAGTGATGAAAAAGATATTGTAGATTTAATGAAGCTTGTTGTAGATGAAGCTAAGAAAATGTTAGACAAAACTCCTGAGTTATTACCAGCTCTTAAGAAGGCAAATGTAGTTGACTCTGGTGGAATGGGCTTATATATAATATTTAATGCTATGTATGAGGCGTTGAGAGATGACATAAAAGCTGAAATTAAAGATGTTAAACCTGCAAGTGCTAAAGCTGCTGGAGCATCGGGAACAGAAGATATAGATATTAAATTTGGATACTGTACAGAATTCATCATTATGGGAAATGCAGAAAAGGCTAACCAATTTAGAGATGAAATAACTCCGCTAGGAGATTCACAAATAGTTGTTGGATATGAGGATGTAATAAAAGTTCATATTCATACAAATGATCCAGGTTTAGTTTTATCAAAAGCTGTAAAGCTTGGCGAGCTGTCAAAAATTAAAATTGATAATATGAGAGAAGAACATAGAGAAGTGCTTTTGACTAAGGAAGAATATAAAAAGGCTAATGTAGAACAAGATGATATTTTTACTGAAGAAGTAGTTTTAGATGTAGAAAAGAAAAAATATGCCTTTGTATCAGTAGCAATGGGAGATGGTATCAGTAATATATTCAAGGACTTAGGTGTAGATCATGTAATTGAAGGTGGTCAAACAATGAATCCTTCTACTCAAGACATATTAGATGCTGTTTCCAAATTAAATGCTGAACATATTTTTGTACTTCCAAATAATAAGAATATAATAATGTCTGCAAATCAAGCTGCAGAAATTTCAGATAAAGATATTAGGGTAATTCCAACAACAACAATACCTCAGGGAATAACATGTTTAACAATGTTTAATCCTGAAGCAGAGGTAGAAGAGAATGTAGAAAATTTAAAAGAAGCTATAGAAATGGTTAAAACAGGATCTATTACTTATGCTGTAAGAGATACTGAAGTAGATGGAATTAAAATAGAAGAAGGAAATATTTTAGGTCTTATAGAAGGTAAAATAAAGAAGGTAGGAACTTCTTACTGTGATGTTGCTGAGGAAGTGCTTTCAGAAATGATTGATGAAGACAGTGAGCTTATCACTATATTCTATGGGGCAGATGTTTCAGAAAAGGAAGCAGAAGATTTCACTAAGAAAATAGAAGATAAATATGAAGATTTAGATGTACAATGTTATAGAGGAGCACAACCTCTTTATTATTTCTTAATATCAGTAGAATAATAATAACAAGCACAAGTTACTAATTTATTTACATAAGTTATAGCTTGTGCTTTTATTAATAAATTATTATGTCACTTAAATTTGAGGTGAATAAATGAATATATCAATGGAGATTTCTACCTTAAAGGGAGTAGGACCGAAACTTGCTGAAAAACTTAATAAATGCGGAATATTTACAATTTATGATTTACTTTTATATTTTCCTAGAGATTATGAATACATAAAGTCAAATTGTGAGTTTGAGGAAATTGATGAAAATAATAAACATATTTTATCCTGTAGAGTAATCGGTTTTGATAGAGATGTTAAAACAAAAAGTGGTAAAATTATATCTACAATAAAGTTTGCTTATAAGAATCATATTGTTTTGGCAAAGTGGTTTAATCAAAAGTACATAAAGAATCAATTTAAGATGAATGAAACTTATGATCTAGTAGGTAAGTTTAAGAAAACTGGAAATAATTTAGAAGTAATTAATCCTATAGTGGGATGTAAAGATGCTATAGAAAGTGAAATTATTCCTAAGTACTCTCTAAAGGGAGATATGTCAGAAAAAATAATTCCTAAATTAATTAATCAAGTGTTAGATAAAACTATTATATCTGATAATCTTCCAAAAAAAATATTGGTTAAGTATAATCTAATGGATTTAGATTCCGCAATTAGAGAAATACATTTTCCAAAGGGAAAAGGAGAATTATTTAGAGCTATAGAAAGGCTTAAGTTTCAAGAATTATTTACATATTCTATGAAATTACTGTTATTAAAAAGTAAAATTAAACAAAAGAATGGAATATCTTTCAATTGGCATAAGGAATTAGCTGATTTAAAAGAAGCTTTACCCTATAATTTAACTAATGCTCAAACAAGGGTTGTCAGAGAAATTCTTATTGATCAGAAAAGTCCTTATCCTATGAATAGATTGCTACAAGGAGATGTTGGAAGCGGGAAAACAATAATAGCCTTAATAGCAATGTTTAATGTTGTCAAAAATGGTTATCAGGCTACCTTAATGGTTCCAACAGAAATATTAGCTAATCAACATTATGAGGAAGCAGTAAAATTATTAAATCCCTTTAATATTGATGTTGAATTATTAACAGGAAGTAGCAGCAAAAAAGAGAAAATAAGGATAAAAGAAAGACTTCAAAGGGGAGATAATATTATTGTAATAGGAACTCATGCCTTAATACAAGAAGATGTAGAATTTAAAAATTTAGGGTTAACTATTACAGATGAACAACATAGATTTGGTGTTGAGCAAAGAAATAAGCTCATAAATAAAGGGAAAAGACCGGATGTTTTAGTTATGAGTGCTACTCCTATTCCTAGGACTTTAGCCTTATGTATGTATTCAGATTTAGATGTATCAATTATCGATGAATTACCACCAGGAAGAAAGGCGATAAAAACAAAGTTTTATAATGAAGAAGATAGGATTTTAGCCTATAGTTTTGCAAAGGAAGAAATCAGTAAGGGGAGACAGGTTTATATAGTTTGTCCATTAATTGAAGAAGATGAAAAATTAACCTTAAATTCAGTGGAGAAACTTTATGAAGAATTGAAATCAGATATATTTAAGGATATTGCTGTTCAAATATTACATGGAAAAATGAAGGCAAAAGAAAAGGATGAGATAATAAATTCCTTTAAGTTAAATGAAACTAAGGTATTGATTTCAACAACAGTTATTGAAGTAGGCGTAAATGTACCTAATGCTTCTCTTATGATCATAGAAAATTCGGAAAGATTTGGATTGGCTCAATTGCATCAATTAAGGGGAAGAGTAGGAAGAGGAAGCTATGATTCTTATTGTATATTAATTGGTAAAGCCAAAAATGATAGAACTAAAAAAAGAATGAAGATAATGACTGAATCAACAGATGGTTTTTATATATCTGAGCAGGATTTAAAAATAAGAGGTGCTGGAGAAATGTTTGGCTTAAGACAAAGTGGTGAATTAGGATTGCTGCTTGCAGATATATATGAGGATATGGATATATTAAAATGTGCTAGATTAGAGGCGAATAATTTAATAAAATCTGCAGAAAAAGAAGATGTGAATTTATGTAATAATATATCAAAAACAATAGAAAGATATAGCAGATATATTTGTTTTAATTAAAAAAATTGTATATAATTGTTTCTTATGATAAAATCAAAATGTATACTAGGAGGAAAAATAATGAGAATAATAGCAGGTAAAGCAAAAGGAAAAAAGTTACTTTCTCCTGAGACTTTAGAAACTAGACCTACCTTAGACAGAGTTAAAGAAGCAATGTTTAGTATGATTCAAGGGTATATCCTGGATGCAGTAGTTGTTGATGTTTTTGCTGGAACTGGCAGCCTTGGATTAGAGTCAGCAAGCAGAGGAGCTAAAGAGGTGTACCTAGTTGATAAGAGCAGTGTAACTTTTCCTATTCTAAAGAAAAATATAGAAAATTTAAAATTTCAAGATTTTTGTATTCCGCTAAATATGGATGCTTATGAAGCTCTTAGAAAATTAAATAAACAGGGAAAAGTTTTTGATATAATATTTATTGATCCACCTTATTGTAAAGATATGATTCCTGAAGCAATGAAAATTATAGAAGAAAATAATATGTTACATAAGGATGGAATAATAGTTACTAAGATAGATTCTATAGAAGAAATATTTGAAGGATACAATAAAATAAGACTATTAAAAAGTAGAAAATATGGAAATACAACAGTATGTTTGTATAAATTTGAAGATTAGTCAAGGAGAAAAAAATGAACATAGCAGTTTATCCGGGAAGTTTTGATCCAATAACAAATGGGCATTTAGATATAATAACAAGAGCAGCGAAAATTTATGATAAACTAATTGTGGCAGTTTTAGTAAATGTAGATAAGAAGTGTTTATTTACTATAGAAGAAAGAGTTAATTTAATAAAAAAGGTTACTAAAGATTTAAAAAATGTTGAAGTGTTGGGTTTTGACGGGCTTTTAGTAGATTTTGCAAAAATTCACAATTCAAAAGTAATTTTAAAAGGTTTGAGAACAGTAGCAGATTTTGAATATGAATTTCAAATGTCTCTTATGAATTCTAAACTTAATCCAGATATAGAAACAGTATTTATGATGACTTCATCAGCATATTCTTATGTAAGTTCATCAGCAGTAAAACAAGTAGCTAGATTTGGCGGAAGTATCGAGGGGCTTGTTCCAGAAGAGTTAATTGCTGAAATTAAAAGTAAATTTTAGAGGAGAATAAATCGAGGGGGAAAAAATATGGAGAGAATAGAGGATAATATAATTGAACTATTAGAATATTTGGAAGAACTAATAGAAAACTCACCCAAAGTACCTATAACAGGTAAAACAATAATAGATAAAAAGGAATTTCTAGAAGTTATTGACCAAATAATTAATACCTTACCAGATCAATTAAAAAAAGCAGAATGGGTAATGAATGAAAAAGATAGAATATTACAAGATGCTCAAAAAGAATATGATAATATAAGAAGAGAAACTTTAGAGTTAATGAAGAAAAATGTTGAAAATCACGATATTGTTAAGGAAGCTAAAGTTAGAGCAAATGAAATAATTGCCCTAGCTCAAAGAGATGCTAAGGCAATTAGATTAGGTTCAAGAGAATATTCAACAGAAATATTATCTCAGATAGATAGAGAAATAGAAGAAAAAAGAGCAATGCTAATTAAAAGCATGCAAGAAGCTTTTGAAATTGCAGCCAAAGAAATTGATAAGAATTTAAGTGATACTGGTTCAAGAATTAAAGAAAATATTGCTGAGTTAAGGGATATGTAATTTTCTATATTTCTTATAACTAATTTGAAAGATTAATGTTGAAATAAGCAAAATGAATATAATACCATAAAGCTTATAAATTTTTAGTAATATTTGACCTCTTGAATAATATATAGAAGAAGTATTAATGGAATTTAAGAATATTGTAGCAAATATAAAGGTAATAACAAAACTTATTACTCCTTGTAAAAATTTATAGAATATATATTTTTTTATATTTGGCTTACAAGAACTTGTTATCGAAGATACTTGTCCAATTACAGAGAAACCTGAAAAAGACAATAAGGCACTTATCATACTTAACTTAAATATTATAGAAATTTCAGAATCTGCAATTAATTTAGAACCATTAGTGAACTCCATTGTTCCTAAAAATAAATTGTATAAAAATTGTGATGGTAAATTTAATAATTTTTCAAGGTTATAAAAAGCAGTACCAACCATGGTATTGCTTTTAATCATATTAATGACGACAGAAAAAATAATAACAAAGGCTCCAACATTAATAGTTGTAGCAACAGCATTTTCAACAGCATTTTTAAGATTTGTTCCAAAGCTATTATTTGCAAAAGCATTTTTTACCTTGCGTTTATTAATATATGTTGCCTTTTTCCTTGTGAATAAACCAATTATTATTACAGATAAGTAGTTTGCAATTAATAATAGGTAGCCAAAATTTATATTATTTAAAATAGCAATAGCAATAGAACCTAAAATAAATATTGGACCTGCATTAGATGCTATATTTAATAATCTTTCATATTCATTTTTATCTATGTAGTTAAGTTCGTAAATTTCAGAGGCATATTTTGCTCCTAGAGGATATCCACAAATAAAGCTTGCAGCTAAAGGAAAGGAGCAATTATCTGAAAGTTTTAAAGGTCTGCATATTAGGGGACCTAATAGTTTAGAATATAGTTCTATACCATCATAATATATTAATAAATTGCATATAACTGAGAAAGGAAATATTGTGGGTAGTATTGCAGTGATAACTAATTTAACACCATCAACTGCAGATTTTATATTTGAATCTAAATTTATAACAAATAATATGATAAAAAGGGTAATAAAAATAGAAATTATATAATTTTTCTTTACATTTAATAACTTTAGTAATAATAAAACAAGAGCAAAAATAATAAGACATATAATATAAATACTGAACATAAAACAACCTCCCATATAGTATTTATATGCATATGTCTTCTTTATATTAATCATTTATTATAGGATTAGTTAAAAAATCACTTAATGGGTCCAATGAACTGTTTAATATTGAATATGTCTTAGTTGCATTAATATCTAAATTTAAAAGAGGATTATTATTTCCTTTTGAGATTTTAGTAATAATAGGTATTTGAGATTTTTTCTTCATTTCTTTAATAATTTTTCTTCCATTTTCATTAAAGGCAAGTATTCTTGCATAAAGATTATTCTCATCTAATAGTTCCATATAATTGTAAGTATCAAAGGAAAGAAAAATCTGAGTTAACAATCTTGAAATTTTAGTATAGGTGTATCTTTTGCTCTTAATATTCAAAATAAAATCGTCAAAAGAATTACTTGTATAGATTTCTTTAATAATTTTATTGTCTAATCCTTCTTTTACTTCTTGTAAATTTTCAAAATTTATATTATTGCTCAATATTCTATATTTAATATACTTATACATATCTTCTTCAAATACAAATTTATAATTACCAGCTTTTAAATTTTCAAGGTAATTAATAGTAGTAATGGGAAGATAATTATTAATTTTATCTAACTCCATATTTTTTTTAAGATATTCTCGTATACTTGTTGCAGAAGCAAAGATAGAAGTAAAGTTTTTATCATTATAGTTTGATCCTTCTCTTTTTAATGTTAAAGGAACAATATTACTATTAAGCTTAATTAGAGCTTTAATATATTCTATAGCTAAAATATTATTAGAACTTTTTAATATATCCTTTAAAGAATCATCTTTAAGAAATTTATTTAAGGATATTTCTCTTGCTTTTGCATAAGTTAGTCCTAGATTTAAATTATTTTTTATTTCGGCTTTAAATTCATTAGGTTCATTTGTTAAAAAGTTAGCAATATATTTTAGCTTTTCTATATCACCACATTCACTTCCAAAGAAAATATTATTTACCACACCTATAGAATTTAAAATTGAAACTGAACCTTTAGCAAAAAATTCTGCAGAAGATACAGAATAAAAGCAGGGTAATTCTAAAACTAAATCTACTCCATTTAAGACTGCAATTTCAGCTCTCTTATATTTATCTATAATAGCAGGGCCGCCTCTTTGAACGAAATTTCCACTCATAATACAAACAATTCCATCACAATTAGTTGTTTTTATTGCACTATTTAAGTGATACAAATGTCCTTTGTGAAAAGGATTATATTCAGTAATTATTCCAGTAATATTCATAAATTACCTCCTTTTAGGGAATTGTTAGTGTAAAATTTTTCACACTACTTTTTTAATTTTTCCTTTATATATCAAGGGTTACATAGTTTTTTTTAGATAAAAAAACAATGACCCCCTTTTTTCTGCTATAATTGAATCTACGAAAACCAA
>Ga0209537_1001061_pt1 | contig 32111 bp, 34 predicted proteins | sample BioPla4DNA1_FD_187698 | JGI IMG/M metagenome (GOLD analysis project Ga0209537, IMG submission 187698) | Biogas fermentation microbial communities from Germany - Plant 4 DNA1 (SPAdes) (version 2) | ecosystem: Engineered > Bioreactor > Anaerobic > Digestate | place: Bielefeld, North...
ATAATACTAGTTCTGCAATCATAGTTTTAAATTCATCTGTGTATGTTTTTCTTTTAGACATTGTATGGACACTTCCTTCCTTAGTTATTAGTATATAGAAAACCTTATTTAGTGTCCATAGTTATATACTAACATGATTGCGTAACTTTACTGTAGGAAATATAAAGATGGAGTTCACCAAAGATATGTTAATAGAATTCACACCTTTACTATACCTTTTTATATTTTCTTTTACAAGCCCCAAATATGTGCGTTAAACCATGCGTATTTCTTTACATCAGCACTTACACTATGACTTATGCTAGCTACATATTTTCCAAGATTATAATGTTTATTCTTTTCCGATCTCAGAAGTTCGGCACTGCTTATAATATCGCTTTCTTCAGCTCCTACGGCCTTGGGAAGCTCTTTTTTCTGTTGCCTAACCAGATCTAGCATATTTCCGCCATTCCAATAATAAGCCCTTAAATGTGCCATTTTATCAACACCTATTTTACTCCATCCCATTGGTCTGGAACTCATCCTTGATGACAGTACATGGCTGACATGGCCTTCAGCACTACATCCTAATATACCTTCTCTGCCCCCTAGACGAACTTTCACTGCAGACCAATTAGAGATTATATATTCCTTACTCTCATTAACCCGCCTTACAGCTGCGTCTCCTTCTGTAACCCTTAGTATCTTTTCCATCATTTCTTCAAAGTCTTTTTTGGTACCCTTCTTCATCGTTTCATACATTTCACGACGTGCATCTTCAGCAGAATCAAGTAAATGGGATGTTGCACGTATCATATACTTACTTAAATGAAATCCATCAAGAACATAGGTGATTCCGGCCAGCCTTCTTTTTCCTGCCTTTATCCAACTACCTCCGTCCCCGTTCAGATATATTTTCTCAATGTTATCTACATCGTAGTTGCAGCGTATATATTCATAGACCTCATCCCATAGCCTTTTATTATCTTCTTTAGGGTATGTACCACAAAAGTAATGTGGATTTATAAGCCGATTTCGTTTGCTTCTCGGACCCTCTTTTTCTATCCCCTCATATACATAGACGATTTTGGTTATTATACAGTTATTCCTCCTGTGATTGCCATTTTTCACAAGGTCACCTTTCTTTTCGTGGTATTGCAAGGATACATGATCTTCATCTGCATCTATGTACAAATATTTCACCTTTTTCTTCTTAGCTAAATCTCTATATTCATTCCGAAATTCAAGGCTATGGATTTTATTCTTTACAGTTTGTTTACTTACGGTATCACTGATACTGATTGCCTGACCTGCCTTATGATAGGTGGTCTCAACAGCCTCCTCAAGCAATTTTGCCTCTGCATCTTCGGTTAACCTTTCATGTTCTTCAAATCCTAAAATCCGATCTAATAGATACGCCCTTTCTCCAGTTGCTTTATTCTTAAATAATGTTTTTTCAAAGCAGACCGTCCCTAACGATGTAATAAGTTTTTTCTCATCTCTCTTAACGATTTGCCAGTTCTGTTTCCTCTTTCCACTATTCCTTAGCATTTCATCACAATTTTCTAGAGTTTCTTTAATTATATCCAAGCCTAGCTTAATTATATTTTCATGGATCCCATAGACAAAGGAAGCTATATCCTTTGGGTTCTGTAAAAACTTTTCTACTACTTTTTCTAAATTTATAATGCCAACCTCTTCAAAATACTGTATACTTTTAATCATAAGAGAACACCTTCCTTTATGTTTGGTTTTGTGTGATGACTTAATTTTAACACAAAGTTTGGTGTTCTCTTATTTTATATTAATTTTCCTACAAAAATTTTACGCTAAGTACTAACATCACATTTTATTAAGGATATCGCAGATAAACTATTAATTATAGAACTATTGGGACAAAGTTAGCTGAATGTTAAAAAGACCACACAGGAGTATAAAACTCTTATGTGGTCTTTTTTGTCCCGCTTGAAGCTGTTCATTTAAGTTTTTCTTCAATCCCTAAGTGAACGCTTCTTTAGAGGAATGCTTCTTTAATAGCAATACATTTTCATTTGAATTAAAAGAGGAGGTAAGGCGTACTCTTGCCTTTAACAATGGATGTGAATATTGTATTGCTAAAGGAAAGCCATCTAATGAAGTAACAGATATCAAAACTTTAATTGCTATAAAAATAGCGGATCTTATTTCAAAAAATCAATTTATAGAAGATGAATATTTTAATATACTAAAAAAGGAATTTAAGGATAATGAAATATCTGAACTTTTGGCTTTCATTTGCTTTATAACAGCTTCTCAAAGATTTGGAGCCTTATTAAATTTACAAGGAACTTGTTCAATGTAAAATTACAATGAACAAAGAATCAAAGAAAAAATACATGAAAATAGCAAGGCAAACTGCCTTGCTCATAAGGTCTAATTTTTGAGGTCACTTCATATTAGTAGAAATTAATAACAATTGTCCTATATATTATATTTAATGTTTTTACCTCTCTTCTTCGCTTTCTAATTTGCTGCCTAGTCCAGAAAGTATAGCGCTTTCTTTTGTATGAGTACTTTTCTTAAATCTCATTTCAAGATTTTTAGCTATAGCCTCTTGATTATTCTTATTGTTAGCAATTTTTCTTTCTACACTTTCTTTACTTTTTGTCATGGCCCTATCTCCTTTGCAAAGTAATAAGAATTATATATTTAGTTTGCTCAAAAATTAAATATATATTATAAAAGAGAAGTTTATTAATTTTTATTTAGACCATATAACAAATTGATTTTTACCGGAATGCTTAGCTTTGTACATAGCGTTATCTGCCAATTTAATAAGGTTATCCACAGTAATGGATGAATTTGGATTATATTCGCAGATACCTATGGAACAGGATATTTTTTTATTAGCGGGTATATCAATCTTACTATTTAAGATCTTTTCTATTTCTTCTTTAAATCCATTCTTATTTGTTATAGCATCTTGTATTTTTGCAGATAGTGTAGCTGCCTCATCTTGGGTTTTACCGGGACATATCATAACAAATTCATCACCGCCGTAGCGGGCAATAAAATCTTCCTTGCTAGAATTAGCCCGTAAGATTTCTGCAAAATTAATTAAAATTAAGTCTCCTATTAGGTGACCAAAATTATCATTATAGTATTTTAGGTTATCTAAATCTATAAATAAAATTACTAAACTAGAACTTTCACATTTATTAGAATGAGATTTATCCTTTTCTTCCTTTAGTCTCTTATACAAGGCTTGTCTGTTATTTACTTTAGTTAGAGAGTCTGTTGTTGCTGCCTTTAACAATTCTTCATTTGCCTTATGAAGTTCCTCATTTTTAATAAGTATTTCTGTTTCTTTCTTTATCTTTTCTAAAGCAATAGTTAATTGTTTACAAGCTATAGATAAGATTTGAAGCTCGTTATAGGAAATAGGTATTTCCTCCTTTTTATTAGCTAGAAACATACAGCCAATTAAAGTGCTATTACTTATAAGTGGGATATAAGCTATATAAGAAAGATAGGGAGAAAAATCTTTATATTTGTCATCGCTGTTAATATTAATAAGAGCTTTATCTGAGTTATTTTTAATTAGTGCATTCAATAAGCACTCTATATTAAAATCTGTTATTTTTTTGTTTATGTTAAAACAGTTAAGAGTAGCATCTTCTGATAAGTATATTCCGCTAATTTCCACGTAAAAGTAAGAGTTGATTAGTTCCATTACACTGTCTATTAACTTCTGCTTTACTGAAGCCTTGGTTATGATACTTTGAAGGTTATTTAAAAAGTTTATTTCTGTAATTCTTTTATGCAGTTTAGTTAGATTCATTTCTAGTTGAGCAGCTTCCATTGTCCAATCAAAATCAAAGGTTTTATCGCTAAAATTTAATTTTGGTACAGTGTGATCCTCTCCATATATTTGATTAAGTAATATATCTTTATAGAAAGTATAGTGAAGTTCTTCACAAATTTTAATACCTTCATTAAATAATTCAAGTGCTCCTTGATAGTTGTTCATTTCTTTATAAAGGAGACCATATTCGTAGTAAAATCTAGGAGCCATATAAATAATAACATCATTCTTTTTATTAAGGTAAACTAAAGCCTGTTGAAATTGCTTATCAGCTTTATCGTATCTTTTTTCAGACTTATATATTAGGGCTTGTAGTAATTCAAATAAGAAATATTCTTCATTTTTTTGAGGTTGAGGTTTTAGATTTTGAAACTTAATTCTAGATAAATATTCGTAAGCTTTGGAAATATCACCGGAAGAGGCGTGTACTACCCCCATTAGAGAATATATACCATAGTTTGAATGATATTTTAACCCTTTTAACTTTAATATGCTCATAAGACTCAGCAACTTATTTAAATAAATCAGAGCTAGGTCGTTTCTAAAGGCAAAATAATAATTTACAGCAATGTTATAAAAGGTCATGGCAATCTCATGTTGATTGCGGACAATTTTTAGACATTGGAGTGCCTTTTCATAGTTTTCCTGGGCAAGTAAATACTCTCCTCTAAGATAATGGTAAAAGCCTAATCCATTATAGCTGTGTGCAAGTTCTAGCTTATTATCTAATTTTTCTTTAAGATTTTTGCTTTTTATATAATAATCTAGTACTTCGTTATATTTGCCTTGTATAGAGTTTACTAAGGCTTTTGTTTGATAGGCAGTAGCAAGTCTATAGGTATTTCTATATTGCTTAGCTAATTTGATTCCGTAGTTATGAAGGATTTCGTTTTCATGGGTATATTGGGTGTATAAACCATAAGGATTGGTACAGTAATAGGCTAAGGTGTTAATCATTTTTAAATCTTTGGATAGCTGAATCAATACTTGATAGGTTTCACGCCATTGTGCTAAACTACGGCTTCTTCCTTTATCTTCTGTAAGAAAGAGCAATAGGTAAGCATAAAAGCTTTGAAGTTTATCATTTATAGAATTAGCGATTTTGAGGCTTTGATTCCCTAATCTTTCTGCAGTATCAACATCATCTTTTTTAAGGTATATAAAGCCCATTTTGCGTAATACATCAGAAATTAGCTTCAAATTATTTTTGCTTTGACCATGACTTAGTAAAATATTATAGAATATGAGAGCGTTATCATAATCATCTAAAAAAGTATATACATCCCCGAGAAGCCTAAGCATATATGTGTAATCTTCCTCAGATAAAATAATATTTTGCTGAATTTTATAATTATATGCTTCTAAAATATATTCTTTACATTCCTTTAGGTTCAAAAAGTAGAAGCAATCCCTGCTAGTATTGATTAGTTTCTCTAGTTCTTCTATGGTATTTGGTTTATAAGTTGTAATTGTAGATTGCATAATAGGAACATATTCAAGAGAAAAATCTAACAACAATTGCTTTGAGTCAATATAATTCAGGAAATCATACCACTGTTGATTTTTTTCTTCTGATAAATAATGAAAATTTTTATTTAGAGTGAATATAAATAAGATCTTTGCATTGAAGGCTTTATCTATAATAAATTTAGTTAAATTTAAGGTGGATTCCTTAGCAAACTGGAAATTATTAATTACTACAATTAATGGTCTGTTGCTTGATATTTTAGTCATAATTTTATATATAGAATGATTAAATTCATAGATTTCATAATCTAATTCCTCAAAGAGGACTTCCTCATATCTACTGGTAGGTAGTCCTTTTAAATATTTACTAAAAACTTCTCTTTGGAAATAGTAAACAGCAGATTCTTGTAAAAAGTTATCTATATCTATTGGAGAATTTTCGCTGATATAATGCTTAATTAATTCAAGATAAGGGAAAAAAGGAGGAAGTGCTTCATTATCTAGTATGTTAAAGGAATAGGATTTAGCTTTCGAAGAATGCTTTTTTATTAATTTGCTAACTATATCATTAATTATGTCTGTAGAGGTAAGGTTTAAGAAGGTGGTTTTGGTATTACCTTCTAAGACCTGCGACCAAAGATTTTCTATTATTTTAGTTATTAAATCTATCGACGAACTCATTTATTTCACCTCAGATAATATTAAAACTGATTAATATACTTATTAATACAGTTCTTGTAACTATTAGTTTATATATTTCATTATAAGCTATTTTGCAAAGCAATAAAATAGTTTGTTAATAATCTGAGTAAAAGTTTTTATTAGTTAATACAACAAGTTACTGGAAAATAAAGTTTTATCAAAGGACCTGAGTAAGTCCCAGGTCTACGTCCTTAACGGCTATTTTTAAAAAAGTTATAAGCTAATTCTGCTTTTTTATTATTGGAATTTATATTGTTATGAGGGAAAAACTCATTAGGATCATTATAGTCACTACCTGTGTCAGCGGTTAAGTTAGACGATGTAGAAATGCCAAAATTACCGGTGGTAACAGGACCAGAGGACAGCTTATCCCTTTTATTATTTAGATCCTGATTCCCAGTATAGCTTGGCATAATATCACCTCCAATTAAAAAATATATAAATACTTATATTAATATAATTATTTCCTGTTAAAATTAAATTATTCCTATATGTGCTGTAGACCGCTGAAAATAAAATTATTTTAGTATAAGCTAACTTGTTAATGTTTAAACTATGTTATGAAACAAAGTATATAAAAATAGTAGATATTAAGGAGGGATATGTATGACTACTAGAGGACAATTTACAAAAAAGATGTTGGCAGATATAAATTTAAGAGAGACAAGACCAGGAGTATTTGAGTATATTGGACCGCCTCAAAATAATAGACCAAGAAATAAGTCGGTACATAGAAATTCTACAGAAACACAGTGATAACTATTGACATCAAAGCTTTCTTGATATAAGATTTAGATATCAAAATTTAAATTATTTAATAGAAAATAAAGTCAAGTTAAAAATTAGATACCCACATAAATTTGTGACTATGATGAGAAGAGTAGATAAGTATTTCTTTCAAAGAGAGCTCCGGAAGCTGGGAAGGAGTAAAGAAGACTTATTGAACCAGGTCTCTGAGTTTCGCTATAAGCCTAGTAACTAGGGAAAAGCGACGGCGGCTACCGATAATAGCTAAAGTAATTATTTACTTAATGAGGCTTATATGGAGACGTATAAGCAAATTAAGGTGGTACCACGAGTTCTAGCTCTCGTCCTTAAGGCAATAGTCCTTTTGTGCGAGAGTTTTTTTATTTGTAGTAATCAAGAAGAGAAGGAGGATTTAAAATGGCTGAGAATAAACAGGATATAGAAAATGTTGAAAACACAGAAAATGAAGAGATAAGATCAAATTTTATTTACAAAATTATTGAGAAGGATTTAGAGGAAGGTGTTTATGATAGAGTGCACACCCGTTTCCCCCCAGAACCTAATGGATATCTTCATATAGGAAGCGCTTATGCAATTAATATAAGCTACTCAGCAGCACAAAAGTATGGTGGTTTATTTAATCTTAGACTTGATGATACAAATCCTGCTAAAGAAGATCATGAATATGTACAATCCATTATAGAAGATATGAAATGGATGGGCTTTGACTTTGAAGACAGGTTATTCTATGGTTCCGACTATTTTGAAGATATATATAATCATGCTGTAAATTTAATAAAAAAGGGATTAGCATATGTGGATGATTTAAGTCCGGAAGAAATTAGAGAGTATAGAGGAACCCTTACAGAACCAGGAAAGGAAAGTCCTTACAGAAGTCGTTCTGTAGAGGAAAATTTGGATCTCTTTGAGAGAATGAGAAAGGGTGAATTCCCGGCAGGGTCTAAGGTGTTAAGGGCCAAGATCGATATGGCTTCACCAAATATGAATATGAGAGACCCAGTAATATACAGAATTCAGTATACAAAGCACTATAAAACAGGAGATAAGTGGTGCATTTATCCAATGTATGACTTTGCTCATCCTTTACAGGATGCTAAGGAAGGAATTACTCATTCTCTTTGCTCTGCAGAGTTTATAGACCACAGACCTCTTTATGAATGGGTATTGAATGCATGCGAAATACCTAATCCACCAAAGCAGAGGGAATTCGGAAGAATGAACCTAACTGGCGTAGTTATGAGTAAAAGGTACTTAAGAGACCTAGTGTTAAATGGTTATGTAGATGGTTGGGATGATCCTAGACTTCCTACCTTGAGAGCTCTAAGAAGAAGAGGCTATACTCCTGAGGCTATAAAGCACTTCTTAGGTGAAATAGGTATATCCAGAAATGAAAGTACTGTAGACGTGGCTATGTTAGAGCATAGCATAAGAGAGGATCTAAAAGCTAAGGTTCCTTGCATAATGGGTGTATTAAGACCTTTAAAGGTTGTAATAACTAATTATCCTGAGGGACAGGTAGAATGGTTTGACGCTCCTAATAATCCTGAAAATCCTGAATTAGGTTCAAGAAAGGTACCTTTCTCAAGGGAAATATATATTGAACAGGATGACTATATGGAGAATCCTCCAAAGGGATACTTTAGATTATTCCCAGGCAATGAAGTTAGATTAAGAAATGCTTATTTTGTAAGATGTCAGGAAGCTATAAAGGACGAGAATGGTAATATAGTAGAGCTACACTGCACTTATGATCCTGAAAGTAGGGGAGGAAATTCTCCTGATGGACGTAAGGTAAAGGGAACTATTCATTGGGTATCTATAGAACATGCAATAAAGGCTGAAGTAAGATTATATGATAGACTAATGCTACCAGAAGAAGAGCAAAATCCAAATGCAGAAGATTGGAAGGAAAATTTAAATCCAAATTCCATAGAAATACTAGAAAATTGCTATATAGAACCGTTTATAGAAGGTACAAAGCCTGAGGACAAGTTCCAATTCATAAGAAATGGATATTTCACAGTAGATAATAAATATACTACTAAGGATAAGCTTGTAATTAATAGAATAGTAGCCATGAAGGATACTTGGAAGAAGAAGAACAAGTAAAAAAATCACTTTCTCTTAGGAGAAATCTCTTAGGAGAAAGTGATTTTTATATATTTAAGATTTTATTGTATTGCAGTAATCTAGTATGAATGTAGTAGGTTCAGGTAGTTCGAAGGCTCCTTCTATGGAAACCGCTCCTGTGTTTTCATAAATATAGTAATCCGCATTTTCTGTTGTATCTACATTAAAGTAAGTTCCATTTTCAATCATCTCTAGTATACAGGGGTCGTATTCTACTAACATATAAAGGCCTCCTATACTAATAGCTATTGTTTTGAAAATGTTTACTTACTTATATCATATAATATTTTCTCATAAAAGTAAACAATTGTCAAAAAATAAACAATTTAAAAGCTGTATACAAATTAGTTATTACCATTCTTATTTAGAACGGTAAGTGTCTTTTACTTGAAATTGGTTAGTTTTTCCCATCATATAAGCCAATTTAATAATTGCAATTTCCTCAGCAGACATCTTTCTATCAAACATTTTTTCGAATTGCTTGATTAAAGCTTCACTATCTAGAACCATCTTTGCTTTTCGTGATCTGTCTGTACTATTAGGATCATTAGGATGATATATTCTGTATTTAATTTTATCGCTATATATTCTTTTGAAAATTTCCGCAGTAAAGCAAGCATCATTATAAGCATTATGGAATTGATCATTATGGGGTATACCTAGCAATTCTACTGTGTTTTTTAAACCCATATTTGTACCCTTTTCGCAGCCTAAGAATTTAGATACATAGTATTGAAGATTAATATATTTTCTTGGTATTAAACTTGTATTTAAATTATGAAATTTGGCATTTCTAAATAATTCCCTTATATCTGCACCGCCCCACATACAAAGGATAGTATCTTTACCATCTGCTAATTCAACAAATTCCTGAAAGACCTCTTTAAATTCTTTAGCACTGCTAAGGTTATTTTGTGTTATTCCTGTCATTTCCTTAATAAAGGGGTGAAGTTCATGGAAAATGTAAGGCTTAACTAACCTATCTAAAGTAGCAACAGTTTCAAGCTTATCATTTAGTTTTATTGCCCCAATCTGAATAATCTCAAAGGGACATTTTAAGGATTTCTCATTTACCTCTGTTGATTTGCTATTAAAGGCTTGGTTAAATTCCAAGTCAAATACTATAAAACTCATAATTATTCCTCGCATTGTAATATATGATTTAGCATTTTAAAGTAAAAAAACCTACTAATAATATTATATATGAAAATTATAAAAACATCGAACTTAATCTTATGATATATCATAATAATTTCATTGATAAAATGAGGTTTGTAATATTAGACTATAGTGAAAGATTTAAGAAAAATTTAAGATTTATATAAAGTATTTTGTAATAACTTGCTACTAAAATAAAGTTAAAGATGTTCATAAATATCTACAACTTAAAGAAAAAGAGAGGGGATAATGTGAGACCTACACGAAAATTAATTCTAATATTAACCTTAGCAGGACTATTATTATTGGTAAAAACACTTTTACCCTATGCAAAACCAGAGGGAACTTATTCTATAAAAAAAGTATATAACTATTTAAAGGATGAAAATAATCAAAGAAAAGTATATAATAAGGCGGTAAAATTAAACGGTGGAGATTCTGCTAACACCTGTGTTTATTTTGTATCGGAAGTATTAAGAAGAAATGGTATATCTATAGATGAAAGTACCTGTAATACTGAGCAATTAATAAATATACTTAAAGATAAAGGCTGGAAGAAGATTAATAATTATAAGGAACTTGAGCCAGGAGATCTATGCTTTACAACGGATAGTTTAGGTAATAAAAAGGGGATTTCTTCCCATACCTACATATTTATGGGGTGGGTAGAGGAAGGTAGCTTTGACTATGCCTATATTTGTGATAATCAAGCAAAGGATTATAATAATCAAGTATATCATATTAGAAATATTGCTGTCGTTGATGAGGCCAATGGATTTACTAAGGATGCTTTTAGTTTCTTTATGAGACCTAAAAGTTAAGCAAAATAAAAGATAAGGCAAATCTCCCATCAGTATATAAATTCTAATCTTAAAATTGGATGTTTAGCCTGGTGGGAGAGTAAATATTTAAAATTCAGGTACATCATCTAAGAAACTGTAATGAAGCCCAGTAGGATTGCTTGCTAAACGTTCTTTACCACTGCTGTCTTTTTCCACAGTAACTCCACTTATTTCATTGGCTTTAACCTTATTTATAGCTTCATCAATAGAATATACATTGCCCTTATCTGTTCTAACTGCAACTATATCTCCATTTTCATTTTTTCGTACATTAGCAATTCTTTCAATATGTCTATTATATTCAGCCATCTTTTAACCTCCTTAAATGAAAACTGATAAATATATTATTTCAATTAATCTAAAATATATTCTAGGCTCTAGGGATGCTTCTTCAAAAGAAGCTTTGAAAATGATAAAATTAATGTTAAGGATATTTATAGTGTAGAAGGAATAAGGGAATTAATAGTGAGGGGGATACTTATGTTAGAGTTTTTAAAAACCAGAAGAAGCATTAGAAAATTTCAAGATAGGCCAGTAGAAAAGGAAAAGGTGGATGGAATTATAAAATCAGTGCTTTTAGCACCATCCTCTAGATCTAGAAGGCCTTGGGAGTTTGTTGTGGTAACAGATAAAGAGACTTTAAAGGATCTATCTCTTTGCAGGAAGGGCAGCAGCAGCTTTTTGGCAGAAGCTCCTTTAGGTATAGTAGTACTAGCTGATAAGGAAGCTTGCGATGTATGGATAGAGGATTGTAGTATTGCTGCCATAATTGCACAATTAAGCGCTCATTCTATGGGACTTGGCTCCTGTTGGATACAGGTTAGAGAAAGAATGAAGGATGAAAAGGTAAGCGCAGAAACATATATTAAGGAAAGGCTAAATATTCCTGATAAATATGCTGTACAATGTATGATAGCAATAGGCTATCCAGGTGAAGAAAAGAAGCCTTATGAAGAAGAAATGCTTCCTTACAATAAAATTCATTTTGAAAAATATTAAATTATAAGTACAAGAAAGGGCTGTTTCACAGTAAGTTCTGTGAAAAAGTCCTATTTTTTTATTGAGTTTTAACATAATCAAAGTTATATCATCTATATGGAAAAGGTTAAGAAAGTCCTGTTTTTTAAATTGATAATAAATTTATATTTTGTGTAGCAAATAGCTAAATAGGGAATATGATAGAATTGTGTGAAGAACCTATAAGGAGGAAAAATTGACAATGGCTGATGATATGATTAAAAACAATAGCTATCATATGGGAAATTGCATTCCACAGGAAACCACAATAAAAGATGTGAAATTAGCCAGGGCTTATGTACCCTTTCAGAAAATGTGCAGTATATTTTCTCCAATAGAAGCTTTGAAAAGAGGAACTATATTTCCAGAACTTTTTAGTCCTTATGATAACAAGGAGAAAAAATATAAATCCTCAGAGAAGAACAGGTAGGAGGGTAATGATATGAGTGAGGATAAAAAGAAGTTGGAACTATTAGAGCAAATTATGGCAATAGATTTTATGGTTATTGAGCTTAACTTATATTTAAATACTCATCCTATGGACAAGGACGCTCTTGCAAAACACAATTCCTTTGCAATGCAATCTAAGATGTTAAGGGAAAGTTATGAGAGACTTTATGGACCAATAGCACAAGGTTCAACTAGTGCTTATCCTTGGCAGTGGATAAAGGAACCTTGGCCATGGGAATATGAAGCTAATCCAAGACTAAGCAGGGAGGGTAAATAATTAATGTGGACTTATGAGAAAAAGTTGCAGTTTCCAGTTAAAATAAAAAATCCTAATCCAAGGATGGCTAAACTTATTATCACACAATATGGTGGACCAGATGGAGAATTAGCCGCATCTTTAAGATATTTAAGTCAAAGATTTTCCATGGTAACACCTCAAGCTATAGCTACACTAAATGATATAGGTACAGAGGAATTGGCTCATTTAGAGATAATTGGCGCTATGGTTAGTCAATTGGTGAAAGGTGCGAGCCTAGAAGAGCTTAAAAGAGATGGCTTAGATGCCTATTATGTAGATCATGATAGAGGAGTATATCCACAAAGTGCGGCTGGTAATCCTTTTACTGCAGAATATATAGCTGTAAAGGGAAATCCAGTAGTAGACCTTACAGAGGATTTAGCAGCAGAGCAAAAGGCAAGAGCTACTTATGAATGGCTCATTAATATGGCAGATGATCCTGATGTTATTGAACCATTAAAGTTTTTAAGAGAAAGAGAAGTTGTTCATTACCAAAGATTCGGTGAAGCTTTAAGAATAGTTCAAGATTATTTACAGGACCCTCATTTGTTTGTTATACCTAAACCAGACTTTATGAAGTAGTTTATGAAATTCAGTTATATACCATTTATTTGAATTATTAAATTATAAATAAATGCAAATACTAAAGACAAAGACAATAATGAAAGGAGCATATTAATGAAGAGTAAACATAGTAAGCAAAATGCTAATAAAGAAATAAACAATAACAATCAGGTAGAATTTTATAATGACACTCTAGGAGAGAATGCATCAGAAGAGCATAGAAGTGAAGAATATAGCAATGCACAAAAAGATAATCGAAATTCTGGTATAAAGTAAGAAAAGAAACTTGTTCTTAGCTTTTAGCTATGAACAAGTTTCTTTGTTTAGTAGATTATTCTTATTATGAAAAGCCTAGAAGGTTGGCAAATTATCTAAATTATCGTCTTCTATATCATTGGGATTGCTTCTTAGATATTCTCTACCGTTTCTAGTCTTTCCAACATTTACTCCTTCTAAAGCATTATTTTTAGCCATGCTTATAGCTTCATTAATTGAATAAATGTTTCCGTTATCTGTCATAACCTCTGTGATATCCCCTTCATCGTTTTTTCTCACTTTAGTAATTTTTTCTTTTGCCATATTAATTCTCTCCTCCTTTTTATTAATCTATAATATACATTCTGTTTGAATCTATCATATGGGGATATTTTTCTAACAGGTCTTTCATACTAATTTTTTCTTGTGGCAGACTAGCAAAGGCCTTTTCAATATTACCATCTTCTTGATTTAAAAGTTCGTGAATGTTTTTTTCATTATCTAAAATGATAAATTTAAAGCTACCTAATTCATAAATTGAATTTAAAAGATCATGTAGCTCTTCTATTTTGGTATAGAGATTTACAGTAGAATTAGAGGAAGATTCGGTACTGATTTGATAATAAAAGTGACCGGTCATTTCTATTTCAATATTTTCATCTATAAATGGTTTTACAAAAATTTCATCCTTTTCATAATCCTTAATAGTGGCTTCATCAATTTCTTCTTTTGTTATTACAAACAATGAACATTCCATACTGTCACTACCTTTCACAAGATTCTTTAGTGTATAATAATTATTATGTTTATAATCTTCTTCAATAAATTAATTTTTATACTTATTTTGAGGATTGTGAAGAGATTATAAATAATAGCTGGAGTTAATTGGTTATATGGTATATAATAATGAATATAAAAGCTAAATTTTGTTGGATAAAAGGTGAGAAGATGTTATTTTTTAATCGTAAGCGCCAGAAGGAATTAAAAGAAAATGAAGAAAGATTGCGACGGACTGATGGACTGGAAGTTCGATATGTTACTACAAGAGATGCTCTTAACTATGGAGAAAGTATTATTGGTAAATATGGATATATTAAGATAGAGAATGATATATATAAGATTATCTGTGATGATAAGGTGATATTTGAACACAGTTTAAATGGTCTAATGGGTTCTGAATTAATGAGCCTAGATGGCATAATACTAAGCTATGAAGATGAAAGCACTGGAGAATTAGTGGAAGTGATTGCATATTATAAATATCACAGAAAATAGCTACAAGGACTAAAAAGCCACTGAGATTATAGAAAATTCTCAGTGGCTTTTCCTATAGGAAATTATAAAATTCCATTAGCAATTGCTTATTTCACTTCAATTTTCAGCGTTTTAGTAATTTAGTAATAATCCAACCTATGTACATTATTACTGCACACAGCATAATATCATAGGATAAGTTAATCATAAATAAATGTTTTCCGAAATCTGCTCTTCCAGAGCCTAGTATAGGCAGTATTAATTGGGAAGCCCCAGAGGCTAAAAGCAATAGGGCAAGCAAGGCCAGTAGCCGTATTTTTTCATCCTTGTAGCGAATAAAATAAAAGGCCAGTGCTGCAAAGAATACAATGGAGAATCCAAGAAAAATATATATATTTCTATGAAGGTCCTTATAATTATGAGCGAGATAGGTTCTAAAAGTATTTAATAGCTTATTATTAGGGTATGCGCCCTTTTCAAAATTGCTTTTGCTTAAGTTGTAAAATTCATAGGCCTTCTCTGCTGATACCACAAACTGTTGCCAAAACCTATCTAAATGCTTTGCATAAAATAGTAGAATTTTCCCTCTAGAAGCATAGGGATAAAAATCTTGTAACATTTCTTCACCCATAGGATTAAAAGGTAAGTCCTTAGTATAAAAATTTGTGCCTGCTAAGGGAGCAAATTTTGTATCTATACCTAGTTCCTCTAAATCCTTAACAGGGTCTTCAGAGTCATAGAGAACTCCAGTAAACACTGCTTGATATATATTATTCTTGTTAGTATAGTCATTTATAGATATTAGACTAGCTATGCATAAGACTACTACAGCTATTGAGCTTTTAAGTATGAGTTTTTTATGGTTTTTATAAAATTTGTATAGGGCAAAATAAATAATTACCATGAAGATAGCTAATGGTATTTGTTGAGATTTTGATGTTAAAAAGGCGCCGGAAGCTATAAAAAAGAAGTAAAAGTCTTTCTTTTCCGGTGCTTTCTTATTTGCTAAATTAAGCAGGCTGGCAATAGTTAAAAATAAGAATGCAATTGTGCTTGCTTCGCCAAAAAATGAGTTAAAATAGGCTATGTAGTTTACATCGGTAAAAAATAGTAGTGTAAATATACCGCATAGAATTTGTACTAAAGGCCATTTTTTAAAGCTTTTTAAAATTAGATAAAAGGAAAAGATAAAGATAGCACTATATAGTATACCTAGAAACCTTATATCGAAGGATAAAAGATCTATAAAGACCCTTCCAGTAACTAATTTTACTATTAGGTTTAATATAACAGCTATTTTTAATAAAAGGGTGCCAGATACCCAATTAGGACCAAAAGGTAGCAGTAAACCTGGATGTCTAAGATTATAAATTTTATGAAAATACCCATCATATATTTCTTCATAAGTTTTTCCTTGATCCAATAAGCCACCATAAAAATAAAAACGTCCAAAATCTCCATTATCAGACTTTCCTAAAACCTTGCCAAATATGAGGGAATGTAACAGAATAATTGTTAGTAAGGTTACAAAAATCGTTTCTATAGGATTTTTCTTTGTTATTGTAAGTAGTTTTGCAAATAACTTTTTTATCAATTGCAGTCTTCCTTCCTTCCACCTTAGGATCTTTTATTCTATGGATATATTACAACATATTATGGTGAATGTAAATTTTTATATAGTACCAAAAGGTCATGTACATCATATGATAATATAAGTTCAGTAGTTAAAGTAAGTTTAAATTTGCATAGCTATACATAACATTAATTTACCAAAGGGGGATAAAATGAGCAAGGGCTTGTACAAGCGGTATATTGAGGACTTTAATGCCAATTTGTTAGATTGTGAATTTCTAGGAAAAGGTCATAATGGGATAGTATATAAACTTCCAGAAGGAAAGGTTATTAAAGTATGCTTTGAGGAAGAGAAATGTCGTAAAGAATACTTAATCTTAAAAAGAATTCATAAAAACCAGTACTTTCCTAGAGTTTATGGAATGTGTGGCAATTATATGATAAGAGATTATGTAGAGGGAATACCTCTTAATAAATATATTAAAACTTATGGTTTTGATAGAGAATTAGCTATAAAAATACTTAAATTATTGAATGAATTTAGAAAGCTGAAATTTGCAAAGGAAGATGTCCGTTGTAAGGATATTATGGTTCAGCCATCAGGCACATTAATGGTTATAGATCCTAAAAAGTGCTATTCTAAAAAAAGAGATTTTCCAAGACACCTATGTAAGGGTTTATATAAGTTAGGAGTACTTGATCAATTTATGAAAGCTTTGCAGGAAACAGAACCTAAGCAATATAAAAGATGGAAAGGAAAAATTAACTGTTATATCCAAGAGATTGAAAGAGAGCAGCAAGGGTCAAAAAATAATTGAAAAGCTTGTTCTTAGCTTTGCTAGAACAAGCTTAAATATTAGAAATATCAGTGATGAGTTAATTTGTTACCAGCTTCCAGAGGAACCGCCGCCTCCGGATTCTCCGCCGCCAAAACCACCGAATCCGCTATCGCCGCTACTAAATCCGCTATCGTTTCCTCCAAATCCGCCAAAGCCTCCAAATCCGCCAAAACTTCCAAAGTCATCACTGCCTCCCCAGTGGCCGCCGCCAGGGCCTCTACCTCTAGGTCCCCTACCTCTAGGGCCTCTTCTTGAAGATCCAAAGGAAAGAACTCTTAAGATAAATTTCAAAAGTCGTCTCTTGTTAAAAATAGCATCTATAAGAAATACAAAAATGATAAATACGAAAAATGAACCGGATTTATCACTGGAAGTATCATTCATATTTGTTTCTTGGTAAGAGTTATCTATATTTATTTTTTCAAAATTTTCTTCTAAGGACACACCATATTCCTCAGCTATGCTGTTTGCATAAACGGAATAGGCTCTTTTAAGTCCTTCATCATAATTGTTTTCTTTAAAATAGGGAACGGCATATTCCTCCATAACTCTGGCAGAGGAGATGTCGGTAATTGCCCCTTCTAAGCCTATACCTACTTCTACCTTCCATTTTCTATCTTGGATAGCTATGAGGATTAGCAAGCCGTTATCTTTGTCTTTATCACCAATACCCCATTGTCTGAATAATTCATAGGCATAGGACTCAATATCATATCCTTCTAGAGAATTAATTACCACCACTGCAGCTTGGGCTCCAGTTTTATTTTCAATTTCTTTACCTAGAGAGACTATAAATTCCTTGCTATCTTGGATTAAAATATTGGCGTAGTCATTAACATATTTTAAGTTTGTAGGATTAGGTATTTTCGGTTTTGCATTTGCCATAGTGGGATTCAAACACAAAACCAATATGATAGTAAATAGGAATTTTGCTGTAGTTTTAATAGCTTTTTTCATGCTACTCACTTAGAAAAGTTGACTTCAGGTACTTTTTCCGCACCTTCTGAAGCTCTATAATAAGGTTTTTCTTCAAAATTGAAAATTCCTGCCACTATGGAACCAGGAAAGCGCTTTACTTTAATATTGTAAGCATCTACCGCTTCATTGTAATTTTGTCTTGCTATACTAATTCTATTTTCAGTGCTTTCTAAGGCTACGGATAAATCTTTAAAATTTTGGTTAGATTTTAATTCAGGATAATTTTCTACTATTACTAAAAGTCTTGATAAGGCAGAGGATAGCTCTGTATCTGCATTAGCTCTTTCTTCAAGAGTTTGAGAGCCAGCTAGCTTGCTTCTAGCATTTGATATATCAGTAAAGATTTCTTTTTCTTGAGATGCATATCCCTTTACTGTCTCTACTAAATTTGGAATTAAGTCGGAACGTCTTTGGAGTTGGGTATCTATTGTAGATTCTGCGGACTTCACTTTTTGTTCTAATGTAACCAAACTGTTATATGAACTTATGATAGGCATTGATATTAGAACTAGAACAGCTAGGATGATTAAAAATAACTTTAAACCTTTTTTCATCATTATTCACCTCTCATTGTTTTGTTTTATTTTATATTCTGTAAAAATTTAAGTCAATATAGAAGGTAAAAAATATTTGGGTTAAATTGCTCTGATATGGTATATTGAAATAATGACTACTAAAATAGGAGGTAACAATATGAAGATAAGAAGCTTTTTGAAGTTAGTGGAAATTCAAACAAAGGTGGCTAGTATGATTCCCTTTATACTAGGAACGGTATACAGTTTGTATAGATTCGGTAAATTTAACTTTTTAAATTTTATCTTAATGTTTATTTCCCTAATTACTGTAGATATGGCTACAACAGCAGTTAATAACTATATGGATTATAAAAAGGCAGTAAAAACAAAGGGATATGGTTATGAAACCCATAACGCTATAGTTAGGGATAAGCTAAAGGAATCTCAGGTTATTGCTGTTATATTTATCCTTTTAGCCATAGCAGTAACTTTTGGAGTGCTCTTGTTTTTAAATACTAACGTAGTTGTACTAATATTAGGAGCTATATCTTTTGCAGTAGGAATTTTATATTCCTTTGGCCCAATACCTATATCTAGAACTCCCTTTGGTGAGGTTTTTTCAGGATTCTTTATGGGATTTATCATAACTTTTATATCTATATATATTCATATATTTGATCAAAATATAATTAATGTGGCATTTAGTTCCACTTTTATTAACATAGATGTGAACTTGGTAGAAGTGCTATATATTTTTGTACTTTCCATACCGGCGATTAGTGGTATCGCTAATATAATGTTGGCTAACAATATATGTGATATAGAGGATGACCTAGAAAATAAAAGATACACCTTACCAATATACATAGGCAAGGAAAAAGCTTTAAAAGTTTTTAGTACTCTTTACTATATAGCTTTTGCTTCTATATTGCTACTAGTTCTTTTAAAGGTTGAGTCATGGACTTGTTTGTTAGTTTTATTAACACTAATTCCAGTACAAAAAAATATTAATTTATTTAATAAGATTCAAACCAAAAAGGATACTTTTGTTGTAGGGGTTAAGAATTTTGTAACTATAAATGTATCTTTAATATTAACTATAGTTCTTAGCTTGTTGATAAGAATAATTTTTTAATAGAAATTCAGTAATTAATTAAAAAGGTTTTTCGTTAGTTTCTGCGAAAAACCTTTTTGTAATTATAGTAACTTTTTTGGTGGTGATAATTACTTTAATCTTGTACCATTTTTATCTTGAACAACAAGTCCCTTCTTCATAAGTCCACCTAGAGCTCTTTTGAAATTATTTTTGCTGGTGTGGAAAACTCTTTGTATATCTTCTGGAGAGCTTTTATCATTAAAGGGCATAAAGCCATCATGGGCATTTAAATAATCTATCAAAATATCCTGCATTTCTAAACGTCTTTCCTTAGGAGCTTTTCTTGGTGTTAGTCCCAATTTACCGTCCTCATAAATTTTAATAACAGTTAAATCTAGAACCTCTCCATGGTGTAACTCCGTATCATAGTCTTTATTTAGTATGACACCTTTATATAAATTATCTATTGCCACAAGAGCGCTGTTGTTTGTTTGAAAACCGTAAACTGTCCCAGTAACATGATCCTGTAACTTATAATCTTCAGCGGTATCTAAATACCTTTCTATATCAGTGGTAGCTGCAAGTCTTTCAGTTTTGTCTAAGTATATGTAAAACAAATAGGACTTACCCTCCTTTAGAGGATACAGTCTTTCTTTAAAAGGAACAAGTATATCCCTTTCTAAACCGAAGTCTACAAAGCTTCCTATTTTAGTGCTAGATACTACCTTTAAGTAAGCCAAGTCTCCAACTTTGGCCAAAGGTCTTTTCATAGTAGCAATAGGTCTATCCTTAGAATCACGATAGATAAATACCTCAACTTCATCGCCTATATTTAGTTCTGAACTTGTGGCACTATTTATAGGTAATAATATGTCCTTTGAACTTCTTTGCTGGCCAGCATCTAAAAAATATCCGAAGTCTGTCTTTCTAACAATTTTTAATTTGTTATAGTCCCCTATCTTTATCAATCTTACTACCTCACTTTATATGATTTATCTATAAGTATTTTTTATAAATTTTATAATGTTTATTCTAACATAAATTCATTATAATTTCTTGAGTATAATGCTAAGGAATTAATGAAAATTAAAAAATCGACCTTAGTCGATTTTTTTGATTTATATGTAAAATTGTTAAAAAAGTGTTATTATTATAATATAATGTTATTATTATAATAAAATTCTTTTATTGAAATAATTATGCTATTACTTTAATTTATTGCTAAATATTATAATTTATATTCTACCGAAGGGGGATTTAAGGTGGAAAAAAATTATGAAGAAAAAGATTATCTTAAAACTTTTGCTGAGATTGAGGAAAGGTATTATACTAAATATTATAATTTATATTCTACCGAAGGGGGATTTAAGGTGGAAAAAAATTATGAAGAAAAAGATTATCTTAAAACTTTTGCTGAGATTGAGGAAAGGTATAATAAAGTTTTACAATTTTCTAGTGATGCTGTTTTTATAGATAGGGATGGAATTATAGCTTATGCTAATCCAACAGCTATAAAGTTGATGGAGGTGGATGGAGAAGAGGAGATTTTAAATAAAAGTATTCTAAATTTTATTCATAAGGACTTTCATGAAATTGTAAAGAGAAGGATAAAAGCTACAAAAGAAGCCAATAAAATTTTACCTGCAAAGGAAGTGGACTTCATAAGCAGTAAAGGTAAGGTTATACATATGGAAGTTACTGCTATTAATATTCCTTTTAATGGGGTTAAACATAATATAATTTTTGCCAGGGATATTACATATCGGAAAAAATTAGAGCAATCTAATAGAGAAAGAGAAGAGATTTTAAGAACAGTTGCAGAAAATACTTTAGACTTATTTGTAATGTGTAATACCAAAGGAAAAATAACCTTTGCTTCTCCTTCACATTTACATATATTGGGATATAAACCTAAAGAAGTACTTGACGGCAATTGGGTAAACTTAGTGCATCCTGAAGATAAAGAGAGGCTAGTGAAAACAGCTAGATATACATTATCAGGAAAAGGTAATGGAATTGCTAGATGGAGATGTAGATGTAAGAATGGAAACTATAAGTATTTGGAGTCTTACGCCAAACCTGTATTTAAAAACAATAAGGTTCATGGTATAGTGGTTTCCTCAAGGGATTTAACAGATAAGATAAAGGCGGAAGAGGCTCAGAGAAGTATGGAAGAAAAGGCAAGACAGTTACAGAAATTACTGGAGTATGAAAATTTCCGTAATGAGTTTTTTGCTAACCTATCCCATGAGATAAGGACACCGATAAATGTAATATTTAGTGCAATACAATTATTAAGTTTCAATATAGATCAAATGGATATGAACTATAGACATAATGAAAACTTTAAAAAGTATATAAAAGTTATGAAGCAAAATTGCAATAGGATTATAAGAATCATAAATAATTTAATTGATGTTTCTAAATTAGAATCAGGATATTTTGATTTGAAACTTAGTAATAACAATATAGTTAGTCTTGTGGAGGATATTAGTTTATCTGTAGTTGTATATGCCAAGAGTAAAGGTATAGACCTTATATTTGATACAGAAGTAGAAGAAAAAATAATGGCTTGTGATCCAGATTTAATTGAGAGAATTCTGTTGAATTTAATATCTAATGCGTTAAAGTTTACAGACAATGGGGGTAAGATTTTTGTTAATATTTTCGATAAGAAGGATAAAATAATAATTTCTGTAAAAGATACTGGTATAGGAATTGCGCCAGATAAGCAAAATTATATATTCGAAAGATTCGTTCAAGTGGACGAAGGTACCTGTAGAAAAAGACAAGGTAGTGGAATAGGATTATCATTGGTTAAATACCTTGTTCAGTTACATAAAGGGGATATAAAGGTAGTAAGTAAACTTGGGGAAGGTAGTGAATTTATAGTAGAGTTACCAGTTACTTTAGTAGAAGAAAATGAAAATGAAGATAAGCTAAAGCAATTGCCATATAATAAATACGTTGAAAAAATAGAAATTGAGTTTTCGGACATATACTAGTGAATTAATCAAAAGTTATTTTCTATTCTAGTAAGAAATATTCTACAAGTGAATTTTTATATTAACTAATTAAAAAAAGCTTTTTAGTCCTTTACTATCCAAGTTTCAAAATTACTAGGATCTTCTTCCTTTATAAGAAATACCCTAGCTCCTCTAGCGTAACCTTGCAAACCATAACCTTTATATCCGGATGAGGGACAGTAACCTAACTTAATACCATAGTACTCCCCAACATAATCATTGGTGTGATCATGACCTACAAAAACTCCCTTTACATCCTTCATTTCAAGTAGGGAGGCAAATAAGCCACTGTTAATTTTTGAAGGATGTTCTTCCTTATTTCTATTACCTTCTGTAGTACCTTCCTTCCACATTTCTTTAAATTCTGGCAGAGGGATATGAGTAAACATTAGTGATGGAATTGTTTTTTTGTGCTCTTTTTTTAATTGATCTGAAACCTTTCTATACCATTGAATTTGACTAAAGTTAATGCAACCATAGCCTCCTATTTCCTTAGGTGCATAAGTACCAGAATCTAGTAAATAAATATTAAAAACAGCTTTATTAGTTTTTGAACTTTTTATAAGTAAGTTGTAATTTCCTATGCCACCAATGTTATTTGGACCATGGCTGCTGAGGTTATGAGAATAGGACATATATATGTTCATCATTTCTTCCTTACTCATAATTCCTCTTTCGGAGTCATGATTTCCAAAAACAATGCACCAAGGGATTTTTCTTTTTTCCATTATTAAGGCTATATCTGTTATGGTTTTTTTTATGTCTTTTCTATTTTTACATTTCTTATCTATAATATCCCCTGTAAGGATCACCAAATCCGGTTTTTCTTTTTTTATAACTTTTTTCATTAGTCTAGAAGTAGGCTTATCAAGACTTGGGCCACAGTGAAGATCTGTAAATTGAACGATTTTAAAGGTACCATCTTTTCTAAAAGCTAAAGAAGGCTTTAGGTTATTACCTGATATGGCAGTGGGTGAAAGCAAAATTAATAGTAATAAAGAGAATATTAGAGTAATCTGTAATTTAATTTTCATGCATATCACCTATCCTATTTTTATAGGGATCTAATAATATCTATTGACCATTTGTTAGCTCTTTACTTATTTTTTTAATAAAAAATGAATTTTAAATATATAACTATGTAACACTTATTATTTGTTACTTCTTCAATAATCATCACTTATGGTATTCTGATTTTAAATATTAGCTTATACGTATTGTGAGTGTTTCTTTAATTTAATTAAATTTATCAAAAAATATAAGTGGTCTTTAAATGAAAATGTTAACAATCTGTTAAAAGTCTGTTACTTATATAACAATATTAATGGAAGTGAAGAAAAAATGGATGTTGAAAAATGTTGATAAATGTTGCAAACATCTGATTCGAATTTGGTTAAAAAAATAACAAGATGGCAAAAGAAAGATAAAGAAAAGGTATACATTACCATTCCTTGCCATACCATTTGCCTTTAGATTCAGCTATAATGTATGAGTAAAGTTAGTTAATGACTATATAATTTTAGTTGTTAAGCAAAAAACATTTTAGTTCGACAATAATTTATCAGAGAGGTGAAAAAATGTTAGATGTAATAATCGCACTATTGCCAGTGGTGGCAGCAGCTGTTTATTTTTATGGATTTTCAACTTTAGCACTTATAGCCACTGGTATTATATTTAGCGTAGCTGCTGAAGTAGTATTCAATCTCATTGTTAAAAAGAAACAGACAATTAAAGATCTTAGTGCTGTAGTTACAGGTTTGATTGTTGCTCTTATTCTTCCGGCCTATATACCTGTTTGGGCAGTAGCGGTAGCAGCAATCTTTGCTACAGTGGTAGTAAAGCTTTTCTTTGGAGGTTTAGGTAATAACTTTATGAATCCTGCCGCTGCTGCAAAGGCTTTAATAATAGCTTCCTGGGCCTCTCTTATGTCAAAGCCTTCAGGATTTAAAGCAGTTAGAACTGCACCGGTTATGGATTCAGAAATATTATCCTTAATATTGGGAAAGGTTAAAGGAAATTTAGGAGAAGTATCAATAGCCGCTATAGTATTAGGTGGCATATATCTTGTTATAAGAAAAAAAATCTCTATAGTTACTCCAGTGGTAGGAATACTTTCTGCAGTTTGTATGACCATGCTTTTAGGTAAAGATGTACAGTCTCAAGTGTTAGTAGGATCTTTATTCTTTGCAGCAGTGTTCATGATTACAGAACCTTATACCACACCAAAAAGTATTTTAGGACAAGCAATTTATGGTTTAGCCTTTGGAATAATATCCATAATTATTATGGTTATAGGTTACAATGCAGAAGGACCTTACTATGCAGTTTTAATTCTAAACTTATTTACTCCTGTAATTGATTACTTTACAGTTAAGAATAAGGTAAAGGAGGGGGCAAACTAATGAAAGAATATTTGAAATTAGGTAGAAACTTGCTAATAATTTGTATAATTGCCGCCCTATCCTTAGGTGTAGTCAATGGTTTAACTAAAGATATAATTGCTGAGAATAGAGATATATCATCTAGCGATCTAGTAGAACTTTTGCCTGGTGCTGTTAATAAGAAGGAAATTAGCACTGATAATGTTGATAAGGAAGCAAAGGCTTATGTGGATAAAGCCTTTGAAGTTAGCGGAGATAATGGATTAGTAGGATATGTGTTCAAGGTAGTAACAGGCGGTTTCCATGGAGATATAGAGATGTTTGTTGCTATTTCAAAAGATGACAAGCTATCTGGAATAAAGATAACTTCTCAAAGTGAAACCGCAGGCTTAGGAGCTAGAATATCAGAAGCAAACTTTATGGCTGGTTTTCAAAATAAAACTATAGATAAAGGTATTACTATGACAAAAAAAGGTGCATCTAAGGATAACGAAGTAGATGCTATTACTGGAGCTACTGTTTCCTCTACTGCGGTAGGAAAAGGAGTAAATACGGCCATTGCCTTCTATATGCAAACTATAAAGGGCGTAGAATTTAATTTAAGCGATGCAGATTCAACTTCTAGCGCTACAGGAGAAGGTTCAGAATCAGATACATCCTCTAGTGCCACAGGAGAATCTGAAGGAGATGCAGATACAACCTCCGAAGCTAGTGTCAGTGAATAATAAGCATAAAAGGAGTGGATGAGATGAATAAGTTAGTTGAAAGAATAAAAAATGGATTGATTACTGAAAATCCAACCTTCGTTCAGGTTTTAGCAATGTGTCCAACTCTTGCGGTTACTACTTCGGCGAAAAATGGTGTAGGTATGGGTTTGGCTACATTAGTGGTTTTAATGTTTTCAAATGCTATGATTTCCGCTGTAAGAAAGTTTATACCAGATAAGATAAGAATACCAGGCTATATAGTAATTATTGCTTCTTTTGTAACAATTATTGAAATGCTTATGGAAGCATATTTACCAGCACTATATAGTGCTCTTGGAATATATATACCTTTGATAGTTGTTAACTGTATTATATTGGGAAGAGCTGAAGCTTATGCTGGTAAAAACCCAGTACTTCCTTCTATATTTGATGGTATAGGTATGGGTTTAGGATTTACAACTTCTCTAGTTGTGGTTGGTACTATCAGAGAGATCATTGGAGCAGGAACATTCTTTGGAATGAGAATTATGCCAGTAGCTTACAAGCCTGCTTCCATTATGATATTGCCTCCAGGAGCCTTCTTTACTCTAGGAATTTTAATGGCAATAATTAATTATGTTAACATCAAGAGAGCAAAGAAGAATGGAACTAAAGCAAAGACTTTAGAACATAATTGTGAAGGCTGCAGCATGGCTTCTTCCTGCCATGGAAGCAATCAGTAAAGGAGGTAAAGCAGTATGAAATTATTTATAATCTTTGTCAGTGGAATGCTGGTTAATAACTACGTGCTTTCTAAGTTTTTAGGCATATGCTCCTTTTTAGGAGTTTCAAAAAAGAAAGATGCAGCAGTAGGAATGGGACTTGCTGTTACCTTCGTTATGATTATAGCTTCTATTGGAGCTTTTGCCGTTCATAAATTTATATTAAAACCTTTAGATTTAGAGTATTTAAATACTATTGCCTTTATATTAGTAATAGCAGCTTTAGTTCAATTTGTTGAAATGGTTATTAAGAAATATTCACCAGGTTTATATAAAGCCTTAGGTATTTATTTACCACTTATAACAACAAACTGTGCTGTATTAGGTATGACTATGTTAAATATTCAGGAATCTTATTCCTTTATAGAATCTATTGTAAATGCAATAGCTTCAGCTCTAGGATATATGTTGGCTATTGTACTAATGTCCTTTATTAGACAGAACATAGATAACAATGAAAATATACCAGAAACACTAAGGGGACTCCCTATAACTTTATTTACTGCTGGCCTCATGTCTATTGCCTTCTTGGGGTTCCAGGGACTTATAAGATAGAATAGGGGGGAGAATGGTGGATTATATTAATATATTATACGCTGTTTTAAGCTTAGGAATTTTAGGACTGGTATTAGGTACCTTGTTAGGTTTTGCTTCTGATAAGTTTAAGGTTCAAGTAGATGAAAGAATACCTAAAGTAAGAGAGGTTTTACCAGGAGCTAACTGTGGTGGTTGCGGTTATGCAGGCTGTGAAGCTTATGCTACAGCTGTAGTAGAAGAAGGTGCACCTTTAACAGCCTGTGTAGTAGGCGGTGCTGCCTGTGCTGCTAAAATAGCAGAGATTATGGGTGCTGAAGTTAAGGTAGAGGCTACAGATAAGAAGGTAGCTAAAAAGGTTGCCTTTGTAAAGTGCAGTGGTGATTGCGACTCAAGAAAAGTAAAGGCGGATCTACAAGGGGTTACTTCCTGTAAGGAAGCTGCTGCTTTAGAGAATAGACAAGGATGCTCCTATGGTTGCTTAGGTTGTGGAGATTGTGTTAAGGTATGTAAGTTTGGAGCTATCTCTCTAGTAAATGGAATAGCAGTAGTAGACGAAGAGAAGTGTGTTAACTGCGGAGCCTGCGTAAGAAGCTGTCCTCAAAAATTAATTGAATCTGTACCAAAAGATAATAGATATAGAGTTGCATGTAATTCAAAGGACATGGGAAAGACTGTTAGAGAAAATTGCTCAAAGGGATGTATTGGTTGCAGAATGTGCGAAAGGAATTGTCCTGTTCAAGCTATAAGTGTAAATGACAACCTAGCTTTAGTGGATTATACTAAGTGTACAAACTGTGGTACCTGTGCATCTAAGTGTCCAGTGAAGGTTATTACAGGTAGAGAAGCGATATAAAATATTAAAGAGGGCCAAGGCCCTCTTTCTTTTGTGTATTAGAATCTGCCTCTTCCACAGCCAGCGCAGGATAGGAAGAATAATGCTATGATGAATAATACACCATTGCCTATAACATCGTTATCCTTGCTGTACTTCTTGTCGCAATCATCATAGTCTTCATCTCTGTCATAGCCAAACTTCTTGCCCTGCTTAGAGAATTGAAGAACTATAAGGATTAATATGATAAGAGTTGGAAAATCGCAGATACAATTTTTATCATAAGCCTGTGGCAAAAACATTGGTTTGTATTCCATCTCTTTACAACACTTTCTGCTCATTTTCTTATCCACCTCTCTAATTAGTTTAACTTTTTATTATCCTTTAGCATCTTGTACTCTTCACCGATGTGTTTATAAGGTGAAGTACAAGCTTGTCTTTGGATTATAGTACATAATATGATTTGAAAATAATTTTGCTACTAACTAATAAATTCATTTGTATTAATTTATCTTAAAAAAGTATGGTTAAATTAATAAATTTAAAAAATTATACATTTCCAGTTTTAATAAATAATTTTTATTTTATGGGATATAATATAATTAGATTTTGAAATCACATGTCTTATATATAGATAATATTTGACAAGAGCTCCTTACTGTAATATAATCTAAGTTAGTAAAAATGCTGTGAAGCGGAAAAGTACTTAATGTTAGCAATCTTACAGAGAGTGGCGGTTGGTGAAAAGCCATAGAGAGCAGTTAAGGAAAATCACCGCGGAGCTGATAGCTGAAGCTATGTTAATCATAGTTGTAAGTGAATCCGTTGGCCTACGTTACAGGATAGAGTATGAATCATAGCTTGCTTTTCGCAGGGTATGAATAGTACTTGAATTTTGTACTTTAGAGGTGGTATTACGAATATAACTTCGTCCTGTAGGGCGGAGTTTTTTTATTTAGTGAATAAATAAGGAAGGGGAAAGAAGATGTATAAGAAAATTGATTCCTCAAAGAGCTTTGTTCAAATGGAAAAAGATATATTAAAGCTTTGGGAAGAAAAGAAGATAATTCAGAAGAACTTTGACATGAATAAAGACGGCGAATATTTTACTTTCTATGATGGACCTCCTACTGCTAATGGTAAGCCCCATGTTGGTCATATTATAACAAGAGTTATAAAAGACATTATTCCTAGATATAAGGTAATGAAGGGTTACAAGGTTTTAAGAAAAGCAGGTTGGGACACACATGGACTTCCTGTAGAGCTTGAAATTGAAAAGAAGCTAGGCATCTCTGGTAAGGCTCAAATTGAAGAGTACGGAGTAGAATCCTTCATAAAGCAGTGTAAAGAAAGTGTATTTACTTACGCTAATATGTGGAAGAAGATGTCTGACCAAGTAGGTTATTGGGTAGACATGGATGAGCCTTATGTAACTTACCATAATGACTATATTGAATCAGTTTGGTGGGCCTTAAAGCAAATGTGGGATAAGGGTCTATTATACAAGGGACATAAGATAGTACCATATTGTCCTAGATGCGGAACTGGACTTTCTTCCCATGAAGTAGCTCAAGGTTATAAGGATGTTAAAGAGGCTACAGCCTTCGTTAAGTTTAAAATAAAAGGAGAAGAAAACAAGTATATACTAGCTTGGACAACAACTCCATGGACTCTACCTTCCAACGTTGCACTTGCTGTAAACAGAAAGTATGATTATGCAGAAGTAAAGGTACATGATGAATACTTCATCTTAGCTAAGGAGCTTTTATCTGTTTTAAATCATGAATACGAAATAGTAAGAGAATTTAAAGGTGAAGAACTTCTTGGCTTAGAGTATGAGCAGTTATTCAAATTCTACACACCAGAAGAAAAGGCCTTCTATGTAATTCATGGTGACTTTGTTACTTTGACAGACGGTACTGGTGTTGTTCATATAGCACCAGCTTATGGTGAAGACGATAATATAGTAGGTAAGAAAAACGGTTTACCTCTAATAAACCTTGTAGATGGAGAAGGAAAGTTTGTAGATTGTGTTGAGCCTTGGGCAGGACTCTTTGTTAAGAAGGCTGATCCAAAGATCTTAGAATACATGGCTGAGCATAATATGCTTTATAAGTCAGAGAAGTTTACTCACTCCTATCCACATTGCTGGAGATGTGATACTCCATTGCTTTACTATCCAAGAGATAGCTGGTTTGTTAAGATGACAGCTTTAAGAGATAAGCTTTTAGAAAACAACAACAAGGTTAATTGGTATCCTGACAATATAAGAACCGGTAGATTTGGTAAGTTCCTTGAAAATGTTATTGACTGGGGTATTTCTAGAGATAGATACTGGGGAACTCCACTACCAATTTGGGAATGTAGCTGTGGACACAGAGAATGTATCGGGAGCATAGAAGAATTAAAGCAAAAGGGGATAAATACACCTGATGATATAGAGCTTCATAAGCCATATATAGATGCTGTGAAGTTAAAATGTGAAAAGTGCGGTGGAGAAATGAAAAGAACCGTTGAAGTTATTGACTGCTGGTTCGACTCCGGATCTATGCCTTTTGCACAGTTCCATTATCCTTTTGAAAACAAGGAGCTTTTTGAAGCTAATTTCCCTGCACAGTTTATTTCAGAAGCTGTGGACCAAACAAGAGGTTGGTTCTACACCTTGATGGCTATTTCCACGGCAATATTCGATACAAATCCATTTGAAAACTGTGTAGTTCTAGGCCACGTATTAGATAAGCATGGTCTAAAGATGTCAAAGCATAAGGGTAACGTAGTAGACCCATTTGAAGTTATGGATCATCAGGGGGCAGACGCTACTAGATGGCATTTCTTCACTGCAAGCGCACCATGGCTTCCTACAAGATTCTCAGAGGATGATGTAGCAGAAGCTCAGAGAAAGTTCTTAAGTACTTTATGGAATGTTTATTCCTTCTATGTGCTTTATGCTAACTTAGATAATTTTGATCCAACTAAGTATGCTGACTTCAAGTCCGGCAATGTTATGGATAAATGGATAATGTCTAAGCTTAATACTTTAATTAAGACTGTAGATGAGGACTTAAATGGATACAAGATAACTCAAGCAGCTTTAGCTATAGAAGCCTTTACTGATGAACTATCTAACTGGTATGTAAGAAGAAATAGAGCAAGATTCTGGAGTGAAGAATTAACAGATGATAAGATCGGTGCATATGTAACTTTATATAAGGTTCTTGTGACCTTGTGTCAGGTTGCTGCTCCATTCATACCTTTCATGACAGAGGAAATCTATCAGAACCTAGTAGTTAATTTGAATCCTAATGCTCCTGAAAGCATACATCTTTGCCTATGGCCAGAATATGATGCTGAAGCTGTAGATAAGGATTTAGAAGCTGCTATGGATTTAGCATACAGCATAGTTAAATTAGGAAGAAGCGCAAGAAATGCTGCTAATATAAAGAACAGACAGCCATTGTCTGAGATGCTAGTAAGTACTGATGCTCTTCCAGAGTACTATGGAGATATAATCAAAGACGAATTAAATATTAAGAGCGTAAAATTTGGTGCAGATCTTTCAAAGTATGTTAACTTTGAAATTAAGCCAAATCTACCTGTACTAGGTAAAGCTTACGGTAAATTAATACCAGGCATCAGAAAAGAAATTGCAGCTAGAAATCAAATGGAGCTTGCTCAAACAGTACAAAGTGGAAACAGCGTAGTTATCAATGTTGATGGTACAGAGATAGAGCTAAACAAAGAAAATCTTCTAGTTACAATGAAGGGCTTAGAAGGCTTTGCCTTTGCCGGTGAAGGAACTATTGGTGTAGTATTAGATACTCATGTTACTGAGGAACTAAGAGAAGAAGGACATCTTCGTGAAATCATCAGTAAGATCCAGAACATGAGAAAGGAAAGCGGCTTCCAAGTTGCTGATAGAATTAATCTCTATGTAGCAGGTAACGAAATGTTAGAAGCTATTGTTAAGAAGTTCCAAGAAACAATAAAGAAAGAAACTTTAACAGTAGACATCATCTTTAATGCAGAAAGAACTTATACTGAATGTAATATAAACGGTGAAAAGTTAAGTATGGCTGTTGAAGTTGTAAAATAAGAATAAACTGCGGGAATCTGTAGATTCTCCGCAGTTTATTTTTTTA